>Ga0187833_10000309_pt1 | contig 57539 bp, 46 predicted proteins | sample ETNtaG_37_FD_167968 | JGI IMG/M metagenome (GOLD analysis project Ga0187833, IMG submission 167968) | Marine microbial and viral communities from oxygen minimum zone, Eastern Pacific Ocean - ETNP2014_SV_400_PacBio MetaG (Illumina Assembly) | ecosystem: Environmental > Aquatic > Marine > Hypoxic...
ACCGAAAGGGTTTTAGTATGAAGATCTCACATAGATGGTTTGGAATTGTACTGCTAGCCGTGCTCGGCTTGTTTGTACTCACCGCTTGTACGACAGACGAAGAAGAAGAGACTGTTGCCGAAACTGCGGTTGAATTGAAAGTACCAGTTGCTTTCAGCACGGAATTGCCTTCGTTAGGTGATGGCATCCTGTATATCTCCGACAGGATTGAAGCGCTTAGCAGTGGAAGCCTTACCATGACCGTCTACGAACCGGGTAAGCTCGTTGCGGCAAATGAAATCCTTGACTCTGTTTCTACGGGGAAAATTAATGCGGGCTATGCCACGGCTGGTTACTGGGTGGGCAAAATGCCCGCTGCACCTCTGTTTTCAGCCGTTCCTTTCGGACCTGATGCAGCTGAATACCTAGCATGGCTCTACTACGATGACGGCATGGATCTCTACCAGGAAATGTATGACCAAGCCGGCTACAACGTGCATGTATTACTTGCGGCCATCATTCCTCCTGAGACCTCAGGTTGGTTTGCGGATGAAATCAATTCCACAGCCGATCTAGATGGTTTGAGAATGCGTTTCTTCGGCCTGGGCGCTGAGGTTATGCAGAAGTTCGGAGTACAAACCAGCCTGTTGCCCGGTGGTGAGATTTTCGCTGCCCTTGAAAAAGGGGCGATCGACGCTACCGAATTCTCACTTCCTGTTGTTGACCAGAGACTAGGGTTTCACAAACTCGTGAAACACAATTACTTCCCGGGCTGGCACCAACAGGCCACGACTTTCGAGTTGCTTATCAACAAGGATGTCTGGAACGGGATGTCGGATCGCCAAAGAATGGTTCTCGAAGTAATCGCAAAAGCATCCGTGGCTGACTCCTTTGCCCATGGCGAAGCTCTCGAAGGTGCTGAAATCAAGAAAAATGTCACCGAATTTGGTGTGACAAACCACTACTGGTCTGATGAAATGTTAGCGGAATACAAGGCCGCGTGGCTTGAGGTGGTTGAAGAACAGAAAGCAGATCCGTTCTTCAAGAAGGTCTGGGATGATTTCTCAGCGTTTGACGAAGAGTATAAGTACTGGTCATCCATTGGCTACCTGCCACGACCAGCGCCGCCTAGGTAGTCGGTAATTCTGACTGTCTAACCGGTACTCCCCCCTTTCACGTGATTTACCGTGAAAGGGGGGATACTTAATGTTGCACCTTAGCTCTAAATGATGAAGGTGATCGAGAATTAGAGGAACACTGTGCATGGTTTCGCAAAGCGAATACACACCAAAACTTTCTGAAGTGCTGGACAGGTTTATAAAGCGTGCTGGAGAGATCACGGCCTGGCTGAACGTCGTTTTGGTTGCCGTGATTATCCTGCAGGTCGTTTTGCGGTACGTATTCTCATCAGGCTTGGTAATACTTGAAGAGTTGCAGTGGCATCTTTATGCAGTGGGCATTATGGTCGGGCTTTCTTATTGCACCATCAGTGACACTCACATTCGCCTGGACCTGATGCACGACCGTCTCTCACAGCGTCGAAAGTCAACCATAGAAATTTTCGGCACTCTATTTCTACTAATGCCCATGGTTATTATCATACTCGTACATAGTTGGCCTTTCGTAGCACAATCATTCACCCAGATGGAGGGCTCAGACGCCGGAGGAACTGGTCTCCCTTACCGATGGGTTGTCAAGTCATTTCTTCTAACTGGTTTCGGACTGCTCGGCCTAGCTGGTATATCTCGCCTGATCCGTGCTGCCGCATTTCTAAAAAGCGACCCGAGGTAATACGGTAACCATATGGATCTAAATCACATCCTAGTCATTTTCATGTTCTTGACGTTCATCGGGTTTCTGTTCTCGGGATACCCTATTGCATTCGTCCTGGCTGGAGTTGCTGCGCTCTTTACGCTTGTGGGCTATCTGGGTGACATATATCTGGGCACAAGTACGGGTGTCGATTTCAACTATGTTGGAATGGTAGTCAACCGCATTTACAAATTGATGGACAACTGGGTGCTAGTGGCTATCCCAATGTTCATCTTCATGGGTCTGATGCTTGATCGATCAGGCATTGCTGACAAGATGATGAGTTCCATGCAAAACCTGTTCGGCAAGGTGCGCGGTGGCCTTGCTGTGACAATTGCCTTGATTGGCATCATTCTTGCTGCAGCTACCGGAATCATCGGTGCATCAGTAGTGCTTCTGGGCCTGTTAGCTATCCCTACCATGCTGAGGCAGGACTACGAAAAATCTTTTGCCGTGGGAACAGTCGCCGCTGCCGGAACCCTGGGTATCCTTATACCGCCCTCCATTATGTTAGTGATCATGGCCGACCAGCTCGGGCTATCTGTAGGTGATCTTTTTATGGGTGCTGTCTTCCCTGGGTTGATCCTTGGGGTCATGTACATTGTCTACATACTCGGGTATAGCTACCTGTACCCTAATCGGGCGCCTTTACCTGCGGATCGTGAGCCGATGTCGTTTTTGGTTGTTTGGGATGTTGTTCGGACGGCACTTCCCGCAGTATTTCTCATCCTGGCGGTTCTTGGCTCCATTTTTGCTGGTATCACGACGGTTACGGAAGCCAGCGGCGTAGGCGCCCTGGGAGCAACAGTTCTTGCAGCCATTAACGGAAAACTGAATTTCAAGATCCTGAAAGAAGTCGTTCACAGCACATTCAATATCACCGGTTATATATTTGGCATCTTTATCGGGGCCACTTGTTTCGCCCTCGTTTTACGAGGTCTCGGAGGAGACCAACTTATTGAAAACGCTCTGACCGGGCTTCCATTTGGCGCATACGGTGTCGTATTCGTCCTGCTTCTCGGGATCTTCCTTTTAGGCTTTTTCCTTGACTGGATCGAGATAACCCTGATTATTCTGCCCCTCCTCGCCCCAGTTATCGGCAGCCTAGGCATCGAGGTTAACGGTTTCGGGGTCGTAGACAATCCCGAAATGATCTGGTTCCTGTTGCTTGTTGCCGTGGCTCTTCAAACATCGTTCCTCACGCCTCCAGTAGGGTTTGCCATCTTCTATCTCAGGGGCGTCGCACCAAAAGAAGTGCAACTTATTGATATCTACAAGGGCGTGATCCCGTTTGTTATTTTGCAGCTTATCGGTCTACTCATAATTGTGATCTGGCCCGAATTAGTGACCTGGCTGCCTGCGCAAGCTTACGGCAAGTAAACAGATGAACTGCGTCGAACGGATGTCCAATGGATGAATCTATCCACATCGCCTTAGTTCTTTTGTTCGTGGAACGACCCCGGTCAATCACCCGAACAGAATCTGCAATCGTGGCAGCGTTCAATTTCATTCAATATCGGTAGGTTTCTCGCCTCCGACCGAGATCCCTCGCGGAAAATGGCGAAAAGAGGCATAGAAATACAGACAGAGTGCCTGAGGCTCGGCTATGCTCCGGCTTCGAAGCAATGATCCCCACGGTGATTGCGCTCTCGGATGCTATTCAAGACGTCGGCAATCCACGTGAAATAAGTGCGGTATTTTCTTAGGGCATTCATTTGGTCGTATTGCAACAACTTTGCAACAATTAAGCGAAAAGCCCCTGCATTTCTGCAAGGACTTCTTCAGTTTGAATTGAGATTGGTGGGCGGTGGAGGACTCGAACCTCCGACCCCCTGCTTGTAAGGCAGGTGCTCTAACCAACTGAGCTAACCGCCCAATCTAAATAACAAAAAATGGCGCGCTTGGCGGGATTCGAACCCACGACCTCAGCCTTCGCAGGGCTGCGCTCTATCCAGCTGAGCTACAAGCGCACTTTGCGATAACCGCATATATGAATGTTACTCCCATAAAAAAAATTGGTGCCGAGAGCGAGAGTCGAACTCGCACGCCCTTGCGGGCACTACGCCCTGAACGTAGCGCGTCTGCCATTTCGCCACCTCGGCACTAGAGGCCAGGTGTATTAACCCTGTTGGTGGGCGATGGGGGACTCGAACCTCCGACCTCTTACGTGTGAAGCAAGCGCTCTAACCAACTGAGCTAATCGCCCTAATTTCAAATTATACCTTCTGAAAGTCGTATTCCAGACAATAATCAATGAATACATCAAAGATCAAAGTCAAGAAAGATGGATGGTGGCGATGGTGAGACTTGAACTCACGACCTCACGCTTATGAAGCGCGCGCTCTAACCAGCTGAGCTACATCGCCGTTATCTTCATGAGAAACCGCGACCACAATCACAGGTTCCAGTCAATCATGTTAGCCACGGGGCAAACCGTGGTCAACGACATCGGATATCGCTGTCTTTACCAATTAAGCAACCTGTGAATCACTCCGATACATAGTCGCCGCTCTTTCCACCACTCTTATGCAACAGCCTCAGTCTTTCGATACTAATCGCACGGTCGGCCGACTTGCACATGTCATAAATAGTCAGTGCAGCTAAGCTGGCCGATGTTAGAGCTTCCATTTCCACGCCAGTCTTGCCAGACGTACGAACAGTTGCAGTCACAGTAATACCTATCCCCTCTAAGAGATCCTCAAAATCCACTGTGATCTGATCGATATTCAAAGGGTGACATAACGGTATAAGTTCGGAGGTCCGCTTACCCGCCATAATTCCCGCGACTCGAGCTACCCCAAGTACATCACCTTTATCGAATCCTCCTGATCGAACAAGATCGAAGGTAGATTGCAGCATATGAAGTTCACAACTTGCTACGGCAACCCGTTCTGTCACGCCCTTTGATCCAACATCTACCATACGAGCATTACCTGAGTCATCAATATGGCTAAAATTGGATGATTCTTGAGTCATTTACGCACCCGCCTCAATAAATCCTTCGTCGACTATCCGATCTCCACCCCTTGCAGCTTCATTCGCCAATTCGTCACAACGCTCATTCTCCGTATGACCGGTATGCCCTCGAATCCACTCGAAACTTACATCATGTCGGTTGCACACGGTTAACAGCCGTTCCCACATGTCAGGATTGAGAGCCCGTTCTTTCTTGTTCCGCATCCAACCGTTTGCCTGCCATCTAGCCGCCCACCCTTTTTCAATGCCATTAATCACGTACTGAGAATCTGTTGTCAGGACCACCCGCTGTCGCCCCTTAAGCGCGTCTAGCGCTGTGATAGCACCCAACAACTCCATACGGTTATTTGTGGTACGCACATAACCTTGGCTGAACTCTTTTACATTCTCGCCGTATTTAAGAACTGCCCCGTACCCACCAGGGCCTGGGTTTCCGATCGCAGATCCATCGGAAAAGGCATAAACAGTCGTTTCGTTATCTTTCAACATTTACCTAAAGTTACTCTGAAGCGATGACATAGCAGAGTATCGAGCTAATCAGTAGGAACAAAAATAATCAAGAATCTACAATATACTCGCAACAGGGAATTATGCAGGCCTAGCCGCCGATGTAATACATCTCAACTTTGCTGCCATCTGAGTCAGTATTAAATTCAGTGTCCTTCGAACGCAACTCCGAATACCGATCGCTCCTACCCATCCAAACACTAGTAATTATCTCAACAAGCTCCGCATCGGTAGCCCCTGAGCGCATAGGAGTTTTGAGATCCGTACCACCCGATGCAAATAAACAGGTAATCAACTTACCGTCCGTAGAAAGGCGAGCTCTTGTGCAATCACCACAAAACGGCTCAGACACTGAAGATATAACGCCGATCTCACCGCTGCCATCAACATATCTATACCGGCTTGCAACCTCGCCCTTGTAATTGGGTTCTACAGGTTCAAGAGGAAACTCTGCATTAATGGTCTCGATAACTTCCTGGGATGTGAAGACTTGTGAAAGCACCCAACTGTTCTTGGTTCCGACGTCCATGAATTCAATGAACCTTACGATAGCTCCGGTGCCTTTAAAATACCGTGCAGTATCAACCAACGTATGCTCGTTGATACCGCGTTGAACAACAACGTTGATCTTAATTTGTCTAAAACCAAGTAACGTCGCGGCCTTAATACCCTTGAGGGTATTCGCTGGCCCCTGCGGCCGACCTGACATCTCTTTGAATACTTCAGGATCAATCGAGTCAAGAGAAATCGTCAATCGATTCAGCCCAGCATGTATTAATTCCTGAGCGTTGTTCTCAAGCAAATATCCATTAGTTGTTAGCGCTACATCATCAATGCCGTCAATGACGCACAATTTCGAAACAAGATCGGGAAGATTTGCTCGAACAAGTGGCTCCCCGCCAGTAATCCGCACCTTCGAAACGCCTATTCGCGCAAATAATCTTGTCAACCGATCGATTTCTTCAAAGGAGAGGACATGAGGTTGTGGCAAAAATTCATACTTTTCTCCATAAACCTCCGCAGGCATACAATATGGGCACCTGAAATTACAACGATCTGTCACGGAAATACGCAGATCGCGGATAGGCCGACCGAATCTGTCAGTCATACGTTTCGAGACAGGAGAATTAACCATTTAAGACATGAATTTCAAAAAAAGCTATGCATTAGCCGCGTTGGGGACTCTATCCAATATACCGTTACGAGTGATTTCATTCATCGCTATATCGTAGTTTTACTGTGAGAAAGCGACTCTAAAACAAAGCCGTTAAAGTATCCTGCAGCCCTCGTAGTGCAACACCCCGATGACTAATCGCATCCTTTTCAGCAGCAGACATTTGAGCAGTAGTTTTAGCACAACGAGGTATCCAAAATACAGGATCATATCCAAAACCGTTATGCCCAATAGGCTCGTGCATGATAGCCCCTTCTACTGCACCTTCACTCGTTACAAGCCCACCGGGCACACCAGGCCCTGCAAGTGCAATCACAGCAATAAACCACGCAGCACGTTCCCATCCAGGGACATCATGCATATTCTCCAGCAGTAAATTGACCCGATCTTCATCATTAAGACCGTCACCACCATATCTAGCAGACAAAACTCCGGGGGCACCATTTAACGCATCGACAACCAGACCGGAATCATCAGCCAAGGTCACTTCTCCTGATACGTCAGCGTACTGCCGTGCCTTAAGTAACGCATTTTCCTGAAACGTGGATCCTGTTTCTTCTACTTCAAGGTCGATTCGGAGATCATCAAGTCCAACTACGTCAAATACTCGGTCTATCGATAATTGCGACAGCATTCGCGAAAACTCACAAACCTTGCCCGAATTACGTGTAGCGATTAACAATTTCTTCACCGTAAAACCAAACCTCCCCTCGATAGCATAAATAGACATGATAAAAATATGAATTTCTGACGCCAATTAACCATTGCAAGCCCAGTTTAGTAATGTTAGGCTTCCCTAGTTTTCATCATGTTTTCACCCATCTATATCGGTCTGTGATTTCTCACAAAAATAACATATCCTAACAATCGGAAATTTACGTACTACCACCAGATGTATCGATTTTCAAAGCTTCCATTCTCGCTCCGTACAGTTCTACTACTAATTGTCCCAACCATCGCCGGTCTCTTGGCCGCATGTACCCCCAACAATAATCAATCTACTTTCGGCACAGCCGGCCCAATAGCTTCTGACCAAGCAGATTTATTCATCTTCATATTTTGGATTGCAGCGGTAGTCTTTATCCTTGTGGAAGGCGCGGTCATATATGCGGCCATAAAATACCGTCAACGTTCAAGCTCGGACAAACTACCGTATCAAACCCACGGCAATGACAAACTTGAGATCACGTGGACGATCATTCCAGTCCTGATCTTGTTGGCCATCGCAATTCCAACGCTCACTGGCATTTGGGAGCAACAAAATGGTGCCCCAAGTGACAAGGGTGAAGTCCTAAACGTTGAGGCAATCGGCCATCAGTGGTGGTTCGAATTTCGATACCCCGACCATGAGGTTATAACCGCCAACGAGCTCCATATTCCAGTAAACCGTCCAGTGGGATTCAAACTCGAGTCTCAGGATGTCATACACAGTTTCTGGGTTCCAAAAATCGCCGGCAAAGTTGACATGGTCCCGCTGAATGACAACTACCTGTGGATGATGGGTGACGAGGTAGGAGAGTACTACGGACAATGCGCAGAATTCTGTGGAATAGCGCACGCCCATATGCGATTCAGGGTGATCGTAGACACCGAAGAAGATTTCAATGCCTGGATAGCAGGTATGCACACAGCACCCGATACGCCCGACGCTGGTTCACCCGAAGCTTCTGGTAAGAGCTTATTCGCGGGAAATTGTTCCTCGTGCCACACCAATAATTCAACATCACCTGGATCTTACGCACAGGAAATAAGCTCTCAGCAAGCACGCTGGAACGGCTGGGTGTCGGATATCGAAAATTCAGCCATAGTTTCTGCACCTAACCTCACGCACTTCGGAACTCGTTCAACATTGGCTGCCGGAATAAAAGACCTTAATCAAGAATCGCTTGTTGAGTGGATCACCGACCCGTCTACAATAAAGATCGGCACTCGTATGCAGGATCACGCAGCTATTTACAAAACCGCTGACGGTAAAGCAAAACTGACCGCCGATGAAATTTCAGATATAGCTGCATACCTATTATCGCTAAAACCGGGTTCCGGCACTGGAAATGAGATCTCCGATACTTCCAGTGAGGGGGACGTTGACGCTGTTGAAATATTCGTCACCAACTGTTCAGCATGCCACTCAACGGGCGATGACAAAATCGTAGGCCCAGGACTGGCTGGAGTCGACGACCGAGCCGGCAGCCGCGTCGATGGCCTGAGCGCCAATGAATACCTTGAGCAATCGTTGAGAAAACCCGATGCATTTATCGTAGATGGGTACACCCCAGGGTTGATGCCCAACTGGGAGAAGCTCGGTGACGATTCAATTGATGCCCTTGTAACTTATTTGAAGACCTTAAAGTAACCACCTATGCAGACCAAAATACGAATCTGCAGCGGAGCTGACTAGTGACAACAAATGCACTGACATTCCCAAGACTGTTCACCCGACCTCAAGCTGAAACGGGGATATGGAGCTGGATTGGAACAGTCGACCACAAACGTATAGGAACCCTATATGGGATAACCGCGTTTGCATGGTTCCTCATTGGTGGGATCGAGGCACTGCTGATCCGTATACAGCTCGCATCAGCGGAGAGCACGTTCATCGGGCCTGAGTTCTACAATCAACTTTTCACCATGCACGGTACGACAATGGTATTTCTAGTCGTAATGCCCTTGTCAGCGGCCTTCTTCAACTGGCTAGTTCCACTACAGATAGGTGCCCGTGACGTCGCTTTCCCACGCCTCAATGCACTTAGTTACTGGATATTCCTCTTCGGCACGCTGATCATCAATGCTGGTTTTATCACAGGCAATGCGCCAAACGGCGGATGGTTTGGATACGCACCCAACTCAGGTGTAACCTTCAACCCTGGTCTAGGAATGACTTACTGGGTCGTTGGACTGAACATCCTGGGTGTCGCATCGATTGCGGCCGGACTCAACTTCATCGTAACAATCTTGAACATGCGCGCACCCGGCATGAGCATGTTCAAGATGCCTGTGTTCACCTGGATGACCCTTGTCACTTCGGTGCTGCTAGTCTTGGCTATGCCAATACTGGCCGTAGCAGGTATCCAGTTGCAAACTGACCGTGTTTACGGTACTCATTTCTTCAACTCTCTAGGTGGGGGCGACCCAGTGATGTGGCAACACATATTCTGGTTGTTTGGCCACCCTGAGGTCTACATTCTGATCCTTCCCGCAATGGGCATCGTCTCTGAAGTCCTCCCGACATTCTCCCGTAAGCCGTTGTTTGGTTACCCGTTCGTGGTCTTTGCAGGGATAGCAATTGGATTCATGGGATGGTTTGTATGGAGCCACCACATGTTCACTGTTGGACTTGGTCCCGCGGCGAACACAGCTTTCGCTATGTCCACGATGCTTATCGCTGTCCCAACGGGGGTAAAAATCTTTAACTGGCTAGGCACAATGTGGCGAGGTAATATCCAACTTAACACAGCAATGCTGTTTTCTATCTCGTTTATCGCGATGTTCACCATTGGAGGGCTCAGTGGTGTAATGCATGCGTCACCCCCAACTGATTCCCAGCAACAGGACACGTACTTCATCGTTGCGCACTTCCACTACGTGCTCGTAGGAGGAGCACTACTAGGAATATTCAGCGGAATTTACTTCTGGTGGCCAAAATTCACTGGCTGGTTCCTGAACGAAAAGCTCGGCATCATCAGTTGGGCCTTCATGATAATAGGACTCAATCTTCAATTCGCCCCGCAACACTGGCTCGGCATGGACGGAATGCCGCGTCGCATCTACACATACGCGGAAAACATGGGATGGGAAGGCTCAAACCTAGCTGCAACAATTGGTGGATTCACACTCGGATTAGGAATCCTCCTGTTCATGATCAACGTAATCTACTCCAGACTAAACAAAAAAGTGGCCCCGGCTGATCCATGGGATGGGCGTACACTTGAATGGTCCACATCCTCCCCCCCTCCAGTGCACGACTTCGACGAAGTACCAGTGGTGGCATATCGGGATGATTTCTGGTTCAAAAAGCATCCCGAGACCATCTCAGAGTACTACCATAACGAACATGATCGTGAAGTTGAAGAAGCTGACCCAGTAGCAGTCCATAATGCAGAAGAGCACGGGGATGCCCACGGGGGACACGGCGGGATTCACCTCCCCGACAAGTCCTACTATCCATTTATCGTGGGCGTAGGCGTCTCGATTTTCGGCATCGGATTCCTGACGAATACCTATGTGATCGCCGCGGGTGCACCGGTATTCATCTGGGGCCTGCTCGGCTGGTCAATGGAACCGGTAAACGACCCAACATAAATATCTTGGAATACAAGAGCTCAATTTCCATCTCAAGGATTCAACGAACGTGACACAGGCCGCAATAACAGAACATCATCCGCCGGTAGAGGACACTTCAATCGGCCTGAGTAGCAGGAAACTCCTTATGTGGGCATTCCTTGGGTCAGACGTGATGTTTTTTGGAGCATTCATCGCCACTTATCTGGTATACCGTGGCAAGAGCCTTGTAGGTCCGTATCCCTCAGAAATCCTGAACATCCCAGTGACATCGGTGTCTACGTTCGTCCTGCTAATGAGTTCTCTGGCAATGGTCCTGGGCCTTCACTATGTGAGGGAGGGTGAAAAGAACAAGGGAACACTTTGGATACTGGTGGTCGTTCTTCTCGGCTCAGTTTTTATGGGATTCCAGTTCGTTGAATTTAGAGAGTTCGCTCATTTAGGGTTGACGCCTAGAACGAATATTTTCGGGACGACATTCTTCATACTCACTGGCATCCACGGCGCCCACGTAACAATCGGGGTGATTTGGATGGCATTCCTCGCATACAGCTCACATAATGGAGCCCTCCGCGCCGACAACGCATTGGATCTCGAAATTGCAGGTTTATACTGGCACTTCGTCGACATTGTGTGGATCGTGATTTTTACAGTCATCTATCTGATATCGGCAAATGACGGACCACCGCCTGGGATGGAATCAATTACTCACTGATAGTGACAAAAGATAGGCAGAGGATTTAATAATGGCCAGTCTCTGGCGAAAACTAACCCATCACGACGGCAACGGTTGGTGGAATCTACCACACACAGCCAGTAATGAACCGAACCCACCCTATGAAGGTCCAATCGGTGGTGCTTGGTTAGGCAATATTTTGCGAATCCTCACGCACGGTGGTGTCTCCCATCCGGGACCAGCCTTTTACTGGCTTGTAGGTCTTTTCCTGGCCATCATCACCCTTATCGAAGTGTGGCTGTTCGGTGTCGGAGGATTGTTGGGCAGCTGGTACATACCATTACTATTGATCCTTTCGCTTATGAAATTCGTAGGCGTGGTCGCCTTCTTTATGCACTTGCGATTTGATCATCGATTATTTACATACCTGTTCGGGGCAGTCATGGTCGTTGGAATTTTCATATTCACACTAGTCCTGCTGCTATTGGAATTTGGTAACCAGCCACCAAACTGATCGGATTACTAATATTCTCCGGTGGCCACCCACTGACTCACATAAAAGTCAAAAACCCGGGTGAGGCATAAGCCAAATCCCTACAAGACTGGCTCCCATGACGGGTGGCAGATACCAAGAATGAACCGACGCTATGAATGATGGCCCAAAGCCTGACCTGATCAATAGTTTCGGAGAGTTCGCATTTGCATGGGACTTCTCGTCGCCTCCGGCCGTACTATTCCTGTTATTAGCAAGTGCGTATCTAATCGGTGCAACGCGCCTCGGAACTCGCTCCGACACAGACGCGTCCTTTTGGTATAAATTCACTGCAAGTCTCTTTGGCCTCGTCCTACTGGCAACGGCTCTGGCCGGACCACTCGATTACTACTCAGGCGACCTTTTCGCCGCCCACATGTCACAACACATCGTTATCGCGATGTTCGCCGCGCCGCTGCTCCTGTTAGCCAGGCCTATGCCCGCTTGCATATGGGCTTTACCACGTCCTTTACGCGTGGGCATTGGAACAGCGCTCACAGACTCAGGAGTGATCATCAAGGTCATGAGGATCCTCACGAAACCAACAGTCGCCTTAACGGTCTTCATAGGCACGCTATACGCATGGCATATTCCTGCCGCTTACAATCAGTCTCTCAAGGATGAATGGCTTCATCTTTTCATGCACTTCTCCATGTTCACAACAGCCGTACTCTTTTGGTGGCCAATAATCGGGCCACCACCCATTCGCACCCAACTTGCGCACCCACAGAGAATCGTCTACCTGCTTCTGGCCGTGACACCAACAGCCGTGCTCGCAGCAATTATCACTCTATCCAAATCCGTTTTATTCGATTTCTATCTTGACAGTCCGGGCCATTTCAATTGGTCACCGACAGAAGATCAGCGAACCGGCGGACTGTTGATGTGGATTCCAGGAAACTTCGTATACCTGACAACTATGACGATACTTTTCTTCAGATGGTTTAGAGAAGAAGAGCGAAAAACATCGCGAGAAGCAACATTACGTAATCGCTAGGTCAGATCGTTCTACAGTTCAATTCCCAGTGGGGCCAAACCAAAAGACAACGATGATCACGCCAACTAGCGCTTAGCGCGACGGCGACGAACAGGTGCCCGCCTGATGAAATAGTCATTCTCTACATCAAGCATTCGACACAACACTTCATCAGAAAGATTCTTCAGGTAAATAACACTAGCCCAGGCAGCTGTAAGACCAGATTGTATCTCCACAAGGGTCATCGCCTTATTGGAATTTGCAAGTAACAACCTAAAAACTGCTTCAGTGATCGGAGTTCCAGGCAGAAGGAATTCAGGTTCGTTAGCACAAACGTTACCCATCACCTTCATATATTCAGCAGCGGGACCGAAGCCCCCGGCTTTCTCGCCATCGTCGACAACAGCTTTACCGCCTGTCGATAGCCGCGAATAAACCGCATACGAAAATGATCGACCGGTATTATCGAAAGCCTTGGTGTCGATATGATATTTAGGCTTTGGTTCTGGCTCTACTACGGTTTCTTGTATCTGTTCTGTCTGGTTAGTCATATATTTTTCTGCTCGCATGGTTGGAGCGTTATAAGGTTCTAAAAAATATCATCTGGCCAGTCGAGCATCTCGACCTTGGCAATCTCATCTACATCAATCATACCAATGTCATCGGGGCATATGGCTAATCCATTCGCAATGGCCATCGAACTCAACACCCCGGAACTTTGGCTACCAGTCAATTTTGCACGATATATACCAGAGTCATCTGTGTAGACGTGGACTCGGGCGTACACACGGCGCCCATCGTAATTATTGATCGGATCATCCATCACCACATCTATCGAAGGCTTTTCCACCTGCGGTTTACCCATCATGAGGCGCATAGCTGGACGACCAAATTGCTCAAATGCCACCATTGCACTCACAGGGTTGCCTGGAAGGCCAAGATGGGGGACTCTGGTTCCGTCTTTACGGTCAAGTAAGCCAAAGGCCAACGGCTTTGCCGGGCGCATACGTACGGACCACAAAGCAATCTCACCCTTGGATGCCAGCACATCTTTAACAACGTCGTAATCACCTTTTGACACTCCTGCCGACGTTACAACCAGGTCCGCAGTAAGTGCACCATCCAATGCTGCTTCCAACGACTCAACCGTATCTTTGGCTATTCCCTTCACCCTCGGGATCCCTCCATATTTCGTCACCATAGCGGCGATACTGTAAGCGTTAGAGTTATAGATCTTGCCTACGGTATATTTCTCACCCGGTTGCAAAAGCTCATCACCAGTCGAAACTATCGCAACGACCGGTCTGCGCACGACTTCAATCCCAGAACGTCCCAAAGAAGCGATCACACCAACCTCACCTGCACCTAAAATCTGCCCGGTATGGAATACATTCTCACCGCAACGAACATCTTCGCCTGCCTGACGAATATTCTCATTTGGTGCCGCCTCAACATATAAAGCAACTGTGTCATCTGACTTTACAGTCCCTCCACGCTCAAGCTCATCTGTGTCCTCAAATGGAACAACTGCATCAGCATTTTGCGGTAACGGAGCACCCGTCATGATCCGAATTGCCGTGCCGGGCTCTAGAGGCCGCTCTGCTATCTGGCCGGCGGCTACGACGCCAATGACCTGTAATACACTCGGTGCATTCTTCGTTGACCCAGTGGTATCAGCAGAGAAAACAGCGTACCCGTCCATAGCTGAATTTGCGAGCTGAGGCACATCAAACGGAGCTACAACCTTTTCACCCAAAACCTGGCCTAAAGAATCCAACAAAGGGGTACATTCGACCGAAAGTCGCTTGAAGTATGAAAGAATCCGCTCCCGTGCCTCTTCCACACTCAACATCTCAGCATCGTAATGATGACGATGAGGACGGTCGAGGTGTTTATTAGAGTTACGTGGCATTAAGGCTTTATTACCTATTTAGGCGCGTAGTTCAGCACCCAGTTCTTTTTTCAGCTGATCCAAAATCTGTTGTTCGACCTTCGCGATCTGTTCGGCTGTAAGTGTCTTGTTAGGTAATTGATATACAAGCCGCACGGCAACAGCTTTCTTTCCTGCAGGCACCCCCTGGCCTTCAAACAAATCAAAAACTGTCGCTGACGACACAATCCTATTGCGCTGTGCGATTTCAACTATCTCTCCCGCAGTTGATTGCGTCTGAACAATTAAAGAAAGATCTCGATGGGATGCGGGCATGCGAACAAACTCTACGAACTTCCCATTCCCACCATATTGCGTCGATCCGGAAATGATCTTCAAGACAGCTTGCAGGTCAAGCTCAAACACGGCGACACTATCGACTTCGGCATCAAATTCGGAAAATACTTCTGCAGAAATTTCGCCAACCACTCCAATTACTGCATGATTCGCAGCCGGCACCTTTACGATCGCTGTACGCCCGACCGCGAATGTGGAATCCTCGCCTGGCTCGAAGACGGCTACGATACCGAGATTGTCCAGAACGAACTCGACAGCACCTTTGGCATCATAAAAGTCTGATGTATCGCTCGAAAGATCCCAGTGCAGTTCATTCCTAGGTCCAGCAAAAGCCCCTGTCGCCATCTGACGTTCTTCAGGCAACCCCTCACCGTAATCCAAGAAAACCCGTCCCGTCTCGAATACAGCGATGGGACCACGCCAGATACGTGAATTACGGGCAACCGTCATCAGTATCCCTTCACGGAGGGTTCGCCGCATAACTGCAAAATCTGAACTTACTGGATTTCGTAGTTTGATTTGTGCCGCGAGAGATTCACCAAGAGAAACGCGCGCTTCGCCTTCACTCGTGGTAGCAGAGTAACTAATGGTCTCGCGCATACCCGCCTGAACCAGTAAATCGGTCACACGCCGACGCAGGTCCATCTCCGGTTGAGGCTGCCACTGAGGTGGTCTACCCGAAAGAATTGTTGTCGGAATGTTGTCATAACCAACTATTCGAGCTATCTCCTCCACGAGGTCTTCAGATATTGAAACGTCTGGGCGCCAGTAGGGAATTAAAACGTCCCAGCCGGTTGCATCACCTGCCAGATCAAACCCAAGGCCTTCCAGCGTGGTTTCGATCAAGCTCCTATCAAACTTAACGCCGAGCACCCTCATAATATCGCTATGTTCAAGCCGAACAGAGTCCAACTCTTGCCCGGCGCTTGGATTCACATCAATGATCCCTGATGCTGCCTTCCCCCCGGCAATTTCCAAAATGAGTTTTGTTGCGCGCCGAAGACCAACCTCTGCCAATCCTGACCTTAAACTCTTCTCAAACCTGAGCGTAGCCTGGCTAGACAACTCCAACGTACGCGCTGTGCGGCGATTATTCACCCCGTGAAATGTTGCTGATTCTAAAAACACAGTACTGGTCGACTTGGATATTTCAGAATTAGCTCCGCCCATCACTCCAGCCAACCCAATCCCACGCTTCGAATCAGCAATAAGAAGCATATCTGTATCGAGCCTTCGCTCTTTGTTGTCGAGGGTTGTGAGTTTCTCGCCAGGCATCGCTCGTCTGACAATAACCTTGTGATCAGCTACCTTGTCATAGTCGAATGCATGAAGTGGTTGCCCTATTTCAAACATAACAAAATTCGTGATATCGACTACGTTGTTGATTGGGCGTTCGCCAATTGCGAGAAGACGATCTTTAAGCCATTTTGGTGACTCACCGATGGTCACTCCTTGGATAACAGAAGTCGTGTATCGAAGACACAGATCAGGGTCAGTGATCTCAACGGACGCCAGAGTGCCGATATCGGGACCTTTCGCTTCAAAATCTACCTCAGGTTCCTTTAACGGGTTTCCGGTGATCGCCGCAACATCCCGTGCAACTCCGACAACACCTAAGCAATCTGGCCGATTGGGGGTCAGCTCAATGTCTAAAACTGACTCACCTAAAACCTCGCCTATAGGGGTGCCGATCTTAGCGTGGTCATCAAGTACAAGAATTCCCTCGTGGTCATCACCAATTCCAAGTTCTCGGACCGAACAAACCATTCCTTCTGACGCAACGCCGCGTATTTTCGAACGCTTGAGTTTTTTGGTTTTACCTGGTTCGTTGGAGTATGCATCCTGAAGAACTGCACCTATGGAGGCATAAGCGATCTTCTGTCCTTGGGCAACATTGGGGGCGCCACACACAACCTCCGACTCACCATTTCCGTGGTCAACTGTCACGAGTCGCAAACGATCCGCATCCGGATGCTGCCTGACATTTTTTACGAAACCCACTACAACATTTTCTATCCACCCGGTCCGCTCGATCGACCCAACTTCGTTACCCGCCATCGTCAAGCGATGTGCCAAATCATCAAGACCTATATCAATATCTACGTACTCGCTAAGCCAGGAAACAGGAACCTTCATACATTTATCTCAATCATGGACATTACATGTGGAAATAGAAATTGCGAACCAATCTGAGTTCTTTCGAAAACACTAAAACTGAGTTAAGAATCTCAGATCGTTGGAGAAGAAATGTCGAATATCTGTTATTTCATTACGCAACATTGAAATCCTCTCAGGCCCCATTCCAAACGCAAATCCTGTGTATTTACTTGAGTCATAACCTGAGTTTTCAAGAACTTGCGGATGAACCATTCCGGCGCCAAGAATTTCGATCCATCGCCCGTTCCAATCAATAGACATATCCACCCCAGGCTCAACGAATGGGAAGTAATCACAACGGAAACGAACTTTGCGTGACTGTCCAAATATACGCCTGGCGAACTCGTAAAGCGTCCCTTTTAAATCTGCAAATGTAATCCCTGTGTCCACTGCAAGCCCTTCGACCTGATTAAAGTGCCATTCGTGAGTGGAGTCAGTGGATTCATATCGGTAGCACTTACCCGGGACCACTACCCGAATCGGCGGGTTATTATTTTCCATCACTCTCGCCTGCATAGGAGAAGTATGCGTGCGAAGAAGAACATCGTCGTATTTCTCCGAATCGACCCATATCGTGTCCCATTGGTCACGAGCCGGATGGCCTGCCGGTATGTTGAGCATGTCGAAGTTGTACTTCTCAAGCTCAATCTCAGGTCCCTCGATTGTTTGAAATCCCATTTCATTAAATGCCTGAGTGATTTCTCTGATCATCTGGGTCGAAGGATGCAACCCGCCAACAGCAGGTTTACGTCCTGGAAGAGTAACGTCTAATGAACCAACAACTGCATTTGATGATTTTGCCTGTCTTTCGCGTTCTTCATAAAATGAGTCGAGATCGGCGCGGAGAAGGTTAGCTGCGGCCCCAACTATTTTCCGCTCTTCAATTTCCAGAGAACCCAATCCTCTTAGCAGCGCGGTTAAACGTCCTTTTCGTCCAAGGAACTCAACTCTCCATGACTCGAGATGCTCGCTCGAATCGGCTGAATTTAGGGCTGAAACGGCAGCCTCTCTCAGTTGCTCTACTGACTCACTGGGTTGAACTTCTGACACGAAAATTTACCTACCCTGAATTAACTCTAATTGAGTGTGAACGGACGCCTATCAAAAGTACCATGCGCGATGATGTTAGACCTCAAATTATATTAGATCACTACAGGGCGAATTACCGTTATCTCAATCTCAAACGCAGTTGGGAAACAGGTTATTCATTAAACGTCAGATAAATTTACCCAAATTTCCTTCTAATTTTTACAAGATAAAAAATTTAATGTTTCCATCTATATTTTTAAGTTATCCCTACGATATTCGTATTAATATCCTTATATTTCATAGTGAATACAACTTAAATAGTTGATTTTATGAACTTCCAAGTGGTTGGCGAGCACCATCTTCAACGGCCAAACTAACGACAAGTTCAAAAAGATGTAGTAGGGTCGACCAACGATCTGAGATCTACCGCAGTAACGAACTATGCGTTCGAGAAGCGGAAAACGACAACCATCTACGAGTAACGGGGGGATCCCATGGAAGCCTATTGTATGAAGTGTAAGACCAAGCGTGACATGCAGAATCCACAGCAAATCACAATGAAAAACGGTCGCCCCGCATCGCAAGGCACCTGCCCTGTATGCAGCACCAAAATGTTTAAGATTGGTAAAGCTTCATAAGCCTCGGCTATTGAATGAATTGACCCGTGCTCTCTGCACGGGTCTTTTTTTATCAAAAAATTCTCTAGAGTCCGTTAATATCCGTTAACTGGGAGTAGTCTTCAACGTCATTCGATGTTGCGTAATCAATTCATTAACTGCCATTTGAAAGGATTTGGCCAATGCAAACTACCAGGTTTGGCAATACTGGATTTGAAACCAGTAGGCTGGGTATCGGACTGGCCGAGGTTGGGTACGAACTCTCGCTTAAAGACCAGAAACAAGCCTCAAGAGTCATACACTCTGCCCTAGACCAGGGAATTAATTTTCTTGATACCGCTGCCTGCTACGACTTATCAGAAGAGTTAATCGGGAATGGTGTCGCAAATCGCAGAGACGAGTTTTTCCTTGCGACGAAGGCCGGACACATCGCTGGTGAATCTAAAGGGGATGCATGGACACATGCCACGGTCATCGAATCGATAGACAGAAGCCTCGTTCGCCTTAAGACTGACCATGTAGATCTTGTCCAGCTCCATTCGTGCGAGATCGATATCCTGGAACAGGGAGAGGTCATTAGGGCTCTTGAAGAAGCTCGTGACGCAGGCAAAACACGATTCATCGGTTACTCAGGAGACAATGACGCCGCCCACTGGGCAGTCGAATCCGGGATATTTGCAACTCTCCAGACAAGCTACAACCTCGTCGAACAACGCGCCCGAACCTCAGGGCTTCTTAAAAAAGCCACCGACGCAGGGATGGGTACCATCATCAAACGCCCGATCGCGGGTGGTAGTTGGGCGAAGTCCCGTAACGACAAATCCAAACCAAGCGTTCGAGGATACGATGAACCCTACCTCGAGCGAGCGAACGCCATGCGGGCCCTCGGGGACATTCAGAATGAACCCGAAAACGGGATCCTCACATCGCTTGGATATACGCTCGCAGACCCAAACGTCAACGTAGCCATCGTCGGCACCAAGAGCCCCTCGCATATGGAAACGAATATAAAACAGATCGAAAATGATCTCCCAATACCCGCAAATGTGGTGGCTGAGCTCAACAGGAGATTTGAGGAACTCGATACCGACTGGGAACAGCGCACATAACCCGTAAGCATGAAGAAAGAGCACCTAACCGAATGAGAATAGAACGTATAGAAGTTCGATTCGTCGAAGCGAAACTGGACGAGCCATTCGGTTGGTCGCAGAGATGGACAGATGTCCGCAGTGTAATCGTGTTAAAAGTCACGACTGATGATGGGATAGTCGGTTGGGGTGAAACCTACGGCTCACAGGACTCAGTCCCGGGCATAGCCACAGTTGCCCAGATCGCTATCGGCGAAGACCCTTCTCACATAGGTAAAATCTGGCACAAGCTGCATAGAGCGGTATACCAGAGCCATGTCTTTGCTAAAGGTGGTGCAAACGCTATCAGTGCGCTGGATACCGCCCTCTATGACATAACCGGTAAAAGCTCAGGTAAGTCGGCGGCCGAACTCTTGGGCGGGAGAATCCACGATTCAATACCGGTTTACGCTACAGGACTTTATTACGTGGACAACTATGCCCTCGCTCCTCTCCTCGAGGAAGCATCGGGCTACGTCGACCAGGGGTTCTCAGGAATGAAGATGAAGGTTGGCGCCATGTCGCTTGCTGAAGATGCTGAACGCATCAAGAAGACCCGTGAGGCGATCGGTCAGGATGCAAAACTAATGTTCGACGCAAACGAGTCCTACGATCCCTCTACGGCCCTAACATTCGCCAACATGGTCGTAGACTACGACCTTACATGGTTTGAAGAGCCATGCGCATCCCGAGATGATCAGGCAAACAAGATCGTTCAGGAAAGATCGCCGATCCCAATCTCCGGCGGTGAGAGCCTCTCGACGCGATGGGAGTTTGCGCCACGGCTGGCAAACCGTACCTTCGATATCATCCAGCCCGACATATGCGGTGTTGGTGGTCTTTCTGAAATGCACCAGGTCGGTCTTATGTCGCAAGCGTTTGGAGTGAAATTCAACCCTCACTTCTGGGGCACTGGCATAAGTTTCGCGGCCGCGCTTCATTCGTTGGCCGTCCAGCCAATAGGCCAGATCGGACAAACCAATATCCCTTACCAAAACGAATCTGTTCTAGAGTTTGACCAAACACCACACCCCATAAGAGAAAACCTTACAGAGCCATTCTTCACTCAGTCGAACAGCCGTGTCGTCGTGCCAAGTACTCCGGGGCTTGGCATCGAAATTGATGAATCGGCACTCGAACGTTTCACGCGTGGCAAGGTCGTTGTGACTGATAAACCCTCTGTTGGCCAACGGGTCTTTTAAGTAACTTCACCACCAGTAAGAATTTGAGACGACCATGAAAATCACAGACCTTAGCGTGACACTGTTCAAGTGGGAAGGCATACCCACGATTAACTACAGCCCACTGTCGGGCAAAATAGGCGGAGAGTCCGATCTCGGACTGGTGACCATATCCACCGACGAAGGGGTTGAGGGTCATGCATTCCTTGGAAGCTCAAGTCAGCCCGCAAGCCTTGACGCTAACTCACTCATTAAATTCGTGAAGCCGGTCCTTATGGGTGAAAATCCGTTAAACCGAGAACGTCTCTGGCAAAACATGAACATGGTTATCAGAAAATCGGGTATCCGTGTAATCGGCGCGTGCGACGTAGCCCTGTGGGACATTGGAGGAAAGATCGCCAATATGCCAATCCACCAGATGCTTGGATCGTATAGGTCAGAGGTACGGGCATATGCATCATCAACGGTGCACCAGGATCCCGAGGTTTACGCTAATGAAGCTGCCAACATGAAGTCCGACGGATGGACCGCGTACAAGATACATCCGCCAACCAATCCTGCGCTTGACATCGAATGCTGCCGCCAGATCCGAGAAGCAGTGGGCGATGATCACACACTCATGCTCGACTCAACCTGGGCGTATGACTATCCTTCAGCTGTACGGGTAGGCAGGGCGATCCAGGAGATGAACTACTACTGGTACGAAGACCCGCTTGCCGACGATGATATTTACAGCTACACAAAGCTCCGTCAGCAGCTCCACATCCCGCTTATGGCAACCGAATATTCACCGGGCGGATTCACAGCCTATGCACCGTGGTTAACGGCTCAGGCAACGGACTACCTTAGAGGGGATGTTGCGGTAAAGGGCGGAATTACAGCCCTTATGAAAACCGCGCACCTGGCGGAGGCATTCCACATGAATTACGAAGTGCACCACGGTGGCAACTCTCTCAACAACGTCGCAAACCTGCACGCTATCATGGCAATGAAAAACTGCGAGTTTTTCGAAGTATTACTCCCGTCTGGTGCTCAAAAGTACGGGCTCGCCAAGGAAATAGACATTGACTCTAACGGCAATGTCCACGCGTTCACCGGCCCGGGGCTTGGTGCTGAGATCGACTTCGACCTAATAAAAAACAATGAGGTCGGTATTGTCAGTTGACAGCACAGGAGTAAGCCCCGGATGAAAATTACGAATGTTAGTCTTAGCGTCTTGGAATCCGACCAGGCGGTCCGCGACTTTGAACTGATCAAGCTTCACGGACAGGAACGCGAAAGATGGCTGCATTCTTCGGGCCTTGGACCCCGAAGGTCAACCGATTCCAGTCGCCAACACGAGTTCGTGCTGCACGTCGATACCGACGAGGGGATCACCGGTCACTGTACAGCTATATCGGAAGGCGTCGCGTCACTCACCAAACGGGATGTCGAGCAACTGCGCGGGCTCGTCCTCGGTGAAAATCCGCTGCACCGGGAACATCTATACCAGAAACTCCATCAGGGAACTCGCTGGGTTTATCGGGTAGCGGGGTGGGCAGGAGCGTTCGACAACTGCCTCTGGGATATTGCAGGCAAGGCTGCAGACATGCCAGTGTGGGCTCTGATCGGACGAGTACGGGAGTCGATCCCCGCGTACTTAAACATTCGCGGGGCCACAATTGAAGAGGCTGTCGAGGACGCGCAGGCAGCTGTGTCACAGGGCTTTGTATCGACAAAGGATCATTTCTATCACCCCCACCGCGAAAACATCGTATGGCTTGCCGCGATACGAGACGCTGTTGGCCCGTCCATAGACCTAATGCACGACCCGGTCGGAATATATACCTACGATGAAGCCGTAATTGTCGGCAGGTCTCTTGAACAGCTTGGATACCGATGGTTTGAGGAACCAATACCGGAACGATCTCATAACCGCCTCAAACAACTGGCCAGTGAACTATCGATCCCGATAATGGCGAATGAAACGTTAATGTTCGATGTGGATATATCGGCACAGTGGATGATCTCAGGTGCCACAGACCTGATCAGGTATAACGCCAGAACCGGCACCACAGCTGGACTGAAGCTTGCCCACCTGGCCGAGCTGCACGGAACAAACGTCGAATTCAACGGCAACGGCGGCCTGTGGGGTCTTGTCCACGCGCATTTGCTGTGTTCGATACAAAACACAAGCTACTATGAATACTTCCCCGGCGGATGGCACGACGAGACAGGCAAGTCGATGGGAATGACCAACCCGGTTATCCCTATGAAAGGGAGAATTTCACCCCCGGACGGACCGGGCTGGGGAGCCGAGTGGGACTGGGATTTATTCAACAGCCGCGTCTTGGAAGTGTGGGACTGAAATTGACAGAAAACGAAACGATAAATGTGCCTACAGCGAATCCTGCGAAGGCAAAAAGCTACGAACGAGTAAAACTGGTCATGTCTCTCGTATCGATGGCGCTTAATTTCGTGATTCCGATACTGTTCCTGCTCCTGGGCGGATCTGAAGCTGTCAGAAACCTTGCTGAAGGCTGGACAGGCTCGGCCGCACTAATTGTTGTGATCTACTTGTTGATCGCGGGCGCAGGCTTGCAGGCGATTGAGTTCCCTTTCGAAATTTTCTCGGGATTCATAGTTGAAAAAAAATATGGCCTGAGTAAGATTTCGGTCCGCGGCTGGCTGTGGGACTGGCTTAAAGGAACAGTGATTCAAACAGTATTAGTCATCGTCTTGATTTCTGGAATCTACTGGCTTTTGCGTTACCAGCCTGAAATGTGGTGGGTATGGGCAGCAATCGGTGCAATAGTGCTGATGATAATCATGATGGCACTGGTTCCTATAGTGCTACTTCCGCTCTTTTACAGGTTCGAACCAATCCCTGAAGGCGAACTTAAGGACAGGCTATTTGCTCTGGCCGACCGAATAGGCACCAATGTGAAAGGTGTCTATGTCTGGCATCTGGGGGACAAATCATCAAAGGCCAACGCCGCCGTGACAGGCTGGGGGAGGACCAGAAGAATCATCATCTCCGACACCCTGATCGAATCAAATACGGTGGAAGAGATTGAAGTGGTTATGGCACACGAACTGGGACACCATGTCAGAGGGGATGTGTGGAAAATGTTAGTTGTACAGGCCGCCCTGGTATTCATCAGCTTTTTCGTAATCGACCTGGCTCTTATTGCATGGATAGATGCTCTAGGGCTAAGAGGAATTGCCGATATCGCAGGCCTGCCCCTTGTACTTATAGTCGGTGCGTGCGTCTCACTTGTGGCTCTTCCGGTTGCAAACTGGCTGTCACGGAAAGCAGAGACCTCGGCTGATATGTACGCACTGAACCTAACGGGGATGAAAGATGATTTCGTATCGGCTATGACCAAGCTCGGCGATCAAAACCTGTCGCAAAAACAGCCCAACGCAGTCGTCGAGTTCATCTTTCACTCCCATCCATCGATCCAACACCGCATCGACAACGCTAACGCGTGGTATACGACCACTACTGAGAAGTTAGAGAAAAGTCCGTGACCGAATTCAATCCGTCCACCGAAATTTCTATAGAAGGGGACAAGTTTCTGGTCAACGGTATACCGACCAACGAAAAAGTAACTTTCCGGGGGGTTTCGATAGAAGGCTTGATGATGAACAGCCGGATGGCTAACGCAGTATTCGACGACGATAACGAATTCACTCGACACCTCTGGGCTTATACAGACAACGAAAAGTGGGATGCCGACCGCAACACAAACGAACTGGTCGAAATGCTTCCGACTTACATGTCGAAAGGGCTATCTTGCATCAATGTGAATCTCCAGGGCGCTTCACCGCTTGGCTATTACAAGTCCAACCCAGACGGTCTATCTGACTTGATGACACGAATCCAAGCAAAATTCCCAGATGCAATCGAACCTGAAATCTGGAAGGGGCTTCCTGACACACGCTCGCAACCATGGGACTCGGGAGCTTTCACAGAAAAGGGCCAACTTAAACCTGCTTTTATGGCACGGTCAGCGAAGGTTATCGAGGCAGCCGACGAAATTGGAATGATCGTATGCCTTGGACTCTTCTACTTCGGCCAGGACGAACGAATTAGGGATGAGGAATCTGTAAAAACAGCCGTTGAAGAAACGACGAACTGGGTTCTGACCAGGGGATACACCAACGTACTTCTAGAGATCAATAATGAGTGCGATGTACCGCTCTACGAACACGAAATCCTATGCCCAGGCAGGGTTCATGAACTGATAGAACTGTCGAAATCTATATCCAAAGCAGGAACACGGCTCCTGGTCAGCACCAGCTTCACGAGGCGGATGATTCCCACAGAAGAAGTGATCGAATCATCTGACTTCATACTGCTGCATGGGAACGGGATGCACGATCCGGTGGAAATCACCACGAGAGTCCTGGAGACACGCAATACGCCTTCATACACAGGTCAGCCTATCTTTTTCAACGAAGACGATCATTTCGAATTTGAAAATGAGTCAAACAACTTTGTTGCTGCCCTCGAGCAAAGGGCCGGTTGGGGGTTTTTCGACCCCGGACCCGGAGCAGGAGGAACGGCCGCTTACGGAAACTACGTCGATGGATACCAGAATCCGCCCATCAACTGGACCATCAACACCCCTCGCAAAGAAAGTTTCTTCTGGATCCTATCCAAACTGACCGGCAGGTAATCCACACGAAAGTAAAGGAATCCAAAACCATGGCCCCATCTCAGAACATCTCTCTTGAAGGAAAGGTTGCGTTTATAAGCGGAGCGTCAAAAGGAATAGGTGTTGCAATATCCGAGGCCTTCTCCAGCGCGGGCGCTGACCTCGTTCTAACCGCCCGCAACGCTGAAGAATTAGAACAAACCGCAGAATCAGCACGAAAATCTGGATCAAAAGTCTGGACACAAACAGCCGAAATGGCGGACGCAGAAGAAGTTAAATCTCTCGCTAAAAATACGCTAAAACAATTCGATCGAGTAGACATACTGGTCAATAACGCTGGCGTAACAATCCCGCAACCAATCCTTGAGGCGGAAATAGAAAATTTCCACACCATCATCAACGTGAATGTCCTGGCTCCCCTGCTTCTAACACAGTCGTTTGCCCCGGGAATGATCGAGCGGGGCCACGGAAAAATTATCAACATTTCTTCTCGAGCCGCAATTCGAGCATTCCCAACCGGAGGTATCTACAGCGCCTCAAAAAGTGCCTTGCAGCTTCTCACCCAGACCATGGCAGTAGAGTTCGGGCCCCACAATGTGCAGGCAAACTGCATCGCCCCTACGGTGACAAACACTCCTATGGGGAAGAGTGCCTGGCCTCCAAGTCCTCGCAGAGATACGAAACTTAGCCGCATTCCAACGGGCCGATTTGCAGAAGCAGAGGAGGTCGCGTCCGCCGCACTGTTCCTGGCATCGCCTCAATCTGACTTCATCAGCGGCGTTGAGTTACCGATCGACGGCGGCGAGGGAGCCGGGTAATTCAGCCTAATACAACTGTGGGTAAAAAAATCGAAGTCAAAAATAAACAAAACGCTGTAAAGACCATCACAAGGGTACGGGTCGTAAAGTCGACCTCTATCTACCGATATCGATGCGCATAAATGTTTCGGCGAGTTCGACTCCGTGTTCCTTTCCAGCTTCACCTAAGCGTTTACGAGATCTAGCGTCCCGTTCATCACTCCGCTCTCCGACCTGGGTAACGTGGGAGTGCAGGGCGTCTTGGCGTGTATCAAAGAAATCCGTCATATCAACATAGTGATTGGGCTTTTCGGGTCGGAATAACCAGACCTCCTGAACCTTGTGCGGCTCGATGCCTTCGGCAAGATGCTCAGGATAGGCCCCATGATCGCGGGCATATGGAAACACCGCGTCCAATGCCACGCGACCCGTGATCGAATGGTCCCGATGACGTATGTAGTTCCTGTAGGGATCTATCGTTAAGAGCAGTCGTGGTTTGTGTATGCGAATTACACGAACAAGCTTCTCACGAAACTCGTCATTGTCTTCAAGCCCCTGATCCTTGAGTCTTAAAAACTCAACACCGGCAAGGCCGTATGCCTTCGCTGCATTCAGGGTTTCCAGTTCTCGGGTCGCTGCTAAGTCTTCCGGTTTTATCGATCGGTCACTGGTGCCCTTATCGCCGTTTGTACACACGACCAACACCACTTTTTTACCTTCCGCACACCACTTGGCGATGGTGCCGCCGGCAGCAGATTCTGAATCATCTGGATGCGGCGTCACCACGAGTATTGAGTCGGGTTCGTTTTCTGACATTTGTCTTCCTGATCGTATTTATGGATCTATTGCAATTCCATTCTTCAATTGGAATTCCACTAGCCGCATATGTTCAATGTCTCTCGCCACATTCAAAGTGCGGAGGCGTTCTCTATTTCAATTGCGTGAAGTTCGCCTGCCGGCGTAAATCCCAGCACGCGCCCATAAAAGTAAAGTTCCCCTTCGAGAGATGCGATTATGTTCTTGGATTGCCGGAATCCGTGCTGTTCCCCCTCAAACATCATGAGTGAGAAAGGTATGCCTTTATCCCGCAAGGCCTCTGCCATGATCTCTGCCTGCGAAGGAGGGACAATTTTGTCCTCAAGTCCTTGGAGTATAAGCATCGGACATGACAGTCGATCGGCGAAATTAATGGCTGACCGATCATGATAAAGCTGTTTTGCCTCAGGGTAGGGACCTATGAGACTGTCGAGGTAGCGGGATTCGTACTTATGAGTATCACCTACGAACACGCTAAGATCGGCAATACCATAGTATGTCGCTCCTGCTGCAAACCTGTCATGAAAAGTCAGTGCGTTTATAGTGGTATATCCACCTGCTGAACTGCCCTTAATAGCCACGCGGTCGGTATCGATAAGGCCCTGGCCTGCTAGGTAGTCTGCCGCTGCAATACAGTCGTCTGTGTCATAAACACCCCAGTTGCCTTTTAATGCGTCCCTAAACACCTTCCCGTGACCCACGGAACCGCGGTAGTTCACATCGACAACAGCGAACCCTCTGCTGGTCCAGAACTGCGTCGAGAGATTCAGAGAAGCACTGGTCGCGCTGGTAGGCCCGCCATGGCTGATAACAAGTAGCGGCGGTTTCTCCGAATCATCAGACTCAAAAAGCGGATTGGTTGGGGCATAGTAAAACGCATGCGCCTCGCCATCCTCCGTTGTCGGAAACTTAATGGCCTCTGGAACGGACAGATATAACCCATCAAGATGAGTATCGCTCGACGACTTAAGGACCTCGGTGCTTCCATCACCCAAGCTTGCACATACAACTTCAGCGGCAGATGTAGGAGAAGATCCTACGTACACCACATGAGTTTCGTCGAGGACCGTTACATCTGCAATCGACGTATGCGGAACCAAAGTCTGAGAGCGAACCTGGCCATCCAGGCCAATTTCACGAAGACGCCCGTTCCCGTCCTTTGAGTCCTTCAGCACGATTCGGGTATCACCTTCGGAAAGAAATGCATAAGTCCGAAGGCCAAACTGCCATGCGGGACCACCATGGTCGCTCTTTTCCGAAAGTATCGATGAGGAGATACCATTTTCCAGCTTTGCAAGATTCCACCAGCCTGACTCATCGGTTATGAAAACCAGTGTCCCGTCGGGGCCCCATTCGGGCTGGACGATGCTTGTAGACCGATCCCCAGCCACATTTCTTTCGTTGGATACCGAGCCTGATACAGAGTTGAAATCAGCCACCCACAGCTCGCATCCATCCCATGGCATGTCGGGATGGTTCCAGGAAAGCCAGCAGACACGATCACCTGAAGGACTTTGCCTCATCGATGAGTAGAAATCGTACCCCGAGGCAAGGATGTTTACTTCACCGGACCCGTCTGTTTTCACCGCCACCAGTTCATTATCAGCTTCCTCATTTTCGAAATGACGCTCCCTGACACACAAAATCCAGTTCGAGTCATTGCTCAACACCAGATCAGCATATCTATCACCCTGATCTATATCAGGTTCAGCAGTGATCGCAACAGGAACACCGCCTTCGGTCACGCTATAGATTCTCTGGTCATCCCAGTTTGTAAAGTAAATCACTCCATCCTGAACGGCAAATGAGGCGCCACCATATTCATGAACCGCGTTTCGAGCGTTGAACGGGGTCGGATTAATATCTATTACCGATCCATCGGGAGTTCGCCTGACTACGACATGACGCCCCGACTCCTCCGGACGACCCTCAAGCCAGTAGGTATCCGAACCATCTACACGAACTTCACCAAGCCGAAGCCCTCCCTGGGTGATGAGTTCAGCTGTTACAGGCGAATCCCATGAGCCGAAAGGCGATATCGTTTTAGCAGACATAGAAAACTCCAGTGAAACGGACTAGTCGAGTGGAAGAAGACTGCCAGATGGAATCTAAACCGGCAACGGCGCACGTTCACGAAATAGATCGAAACGTATTTAAATCAGGACCTGTATTGTAATCAGTGCTACAGCTGCCCAGATTATTAGAGTTATTGAGCTCTTCGACTCCCAGTAGACACAAGTACCCTTTGACAAAAGGCATGTAAAATTCGGCGATAACGTGAACATCCATTTGTTACCAGAATCTCAACGATTGCTACTTGTCGCACACTCGCATGCAATGCGAAAAAGGAAGCAAAGAGCCTGAGAAAGTTGTGAGACCGCGTTGAATCGGGCTCAATGGAATTGAAAGATCTCGGTAAAACTACGTCACTTTTTACCTATGGCAAATCAGAAAGCCCGTCGGTTACAGTCCAGAACTGTGAGCAGCCGAAAGAGGCTGACGGCGCCGTATAACTGAACGAGCAAACGTCATATCCGTTACCAATAACGTCTCCTGCCATGTCAAACGTGTGTTTACCGGACGCCCCCTCAAATCCAATACCTGTTTTTGCAACTGCTGCAGCGGCATCAGATTCCGACGACAATAAAGCCATACCAATCAACAAGACCGAGTCGTACGTCTCATGCGTGTACAGTGCCCCTGCGGGTCCCCCCGCCTTACTCCATGCTGATTCAAACAGGCTTTTCTGCTCAGAGTCCCCGGCCTGTCGCGGCCTGGTCGCAATAATTCCACCCAGTGTGCTCGGATCAGCAGATGCGTCAATAAACCCTGCGTCAGCGACGGTATCTGCCCCAAATCTGAGGCCCTTAAAGCCTTGCTGGTGCAGTTCTTCGGCGATCCAGGCTCCATCGGTAGCGTAGGACACCATAATTGCAGAATCACATCCCTCATCTATAACCAATGCAGCTAGAGCTGCAGCGTCGTAGGCACCTTGTGCCGGGTCGTAACTGGCCGATGTGCACAAAGTTCCGGGTTTCCATGCAGACTCAAAAAAATCCGCCAGTCCGACACCATAGTCGTTACTCATATACAAAACCGCAGGATTACTCGACCCATTGGCCTTGACTATATCCACCAGAGCACGAGCCTGCAGGTCATCTGCAGGTACAACTCTAAAAAGGTGGTCGCTGTCATCAACGGTTGTTAATGCAGGAGATGTGCTGGCATATGAAACCATCGGCACCCCTGCATCTGATGCAACAGATATGGCACCGAGAGTCGCACCCGAGCATGCTGCACCTGATATTCCTCCTGCGCCCGAGTCGATAAGAATCTGAGCGGCCAAGGCTGCAAGTCTTCCATCGCAGCCGGAATCAGCAGTGATCAACTGGAATCGGTAATTTTCAGGATCGATAGCATTGAGTGCATCAATTGCGATACCCGAAGCGATCTCGAAACCGGACGAGTAAACAGCTATCGGGCCGGTTCGCGGACTAAGTAGTCCGATTTTTACGACCTCACCGTTAAAGTCAGCACCAGTAATACCCGCCTCCTCAGTCCATATCTGAGGACACGAAAAAGTTGTCTTTCCTCCCAAGGCCATGAATTTACAAATCGAGTATCCTGCACCGGGCACATCCCCGTTCGCGTCAAACGTCTGCAGGCCGCTGGCACCAGAATAGTTATTGCCAATACCTGCGAGAGTCCACTTGATATCACCCACTGGGTTGGCGATCACAGCGGTCGCTATCATGTTGACCGCGTCGTAGACCTCGTGAACGTAAATATCTTCCGGATCTCCGCCTGACGCGCTGTAAGCGGTTTCGAATTCAGCCTGGGCATGCGATGGCGAACCTGATCGCGGCTTGGTGGCAGACAAACGATCGAGGGCGGAGATGTTCGTGAAAGACTCCTGAAATGTTGCATCGGTAAGACCGTCTCCACCAAAAACGCTGCCTCTAAAGCCCTGTGAATACAAGGCCTCCATGATCAGGGCTCCGTCGGTGGCATAAGACATAAGGACAACGGAATCACACTCTCCATCAATGACTGACTGCGCAATAGTCTCCGGGGCATACGACCCATCCGCAGGGTCATAACCCACTCTCGTACACACCTGGGTTCCCCAGTTCAATTCGAAGTCGTCTGCCAAACCACGGCCATAATCGTTGGTCATATGCAGAAGTGCAGGCATGATTGCTCCACTATCTGCGATCACAGCCGCCAGAGCATGTGCCTGCTGTGCGTCGCTAGGCACGATACGAAACAGATAGCCATTGTCCTCAGCGTAGGTAATCGTCGACGATGTACTGGCGTACGACACCATCGGGATTCCGGCTGGAGCAGCTACCTGTATGGCCCCCATAGTCGCACCGGAGCACGCAGCCCCGACGATACCGACAACACCTTCGTCAATAAGATCACTGGCAGATATCGCCGCTTTTGCACCATCACATCCTGAATCAGCTACCACCAATTCGAACCTGTACTTGGCCTGTGAGCTATTCAATACGGTTACAGCGAGATTGGCCGCTGCTTCGTATTGTTCAGAAAAGACAGATATCGGCCCCGTTCGCGGGCTCAGCATCCCGATCTTCTTAACGCTGAGAGCATCATCATTGGTCGAGACTTTCGAGGGTTCGTCTGTCACATCCAAAATCTGGACAGCAGATTCTATTTCGGGTTGTTCGATTTCATCACTTCCTCCAGTACATCCGATACCTGCAGAAATAATGACAACACCGAAAAGGAAAAGGAAAAAGGACTTTGAAACACAACGCATCGGTAATTGAAAAGAATTCTTAGAGTATGTTAATTTCATGAGGAATAGTGCATATATCAAAGACGACGAAAAAGCACTACAATTAGACCATTTTAACAGTCATAATTTTCATATGCAATGACTAGTATTTGTTAAGTAATTCATATTTCCCTCATCTTTTTTCATGCGATATACAACATCATTCTGAATAGCCAGGAATAGAGACGATCACTCAATAATACATGGTGCTATCTCCGCTACTTCTTATAGCACACTCACAGGCAATACGAACAAGAAAGCAAAGGGCCTGAGAAAGTTGTGAGACCACTCACAGGCATATCAATTATGCTGTCAGCCATAGTGCTGGTGATCGTGTCGGCCGTCCTCACAAAACCTGTCAGCTCCGGGACATTCCCCGGAACAAACGGAAAGATCGCCTTTATCTCAGATAGAGACGGTGACTGGGAGATCTACGTCATGGACGCAGACGGCTCCAACCAGACAAGGCTCACAAATAACGTAGGTGTTGTGCTTACCCGCGGGCTTCCAAGCGGTTCAATTCAGGAAAGCGGACCGTCCTGGTCTCCGGACGGTAGCAAAATCCTCTTCATTTCGGACCAGGATGGAGACACTGAAATTTATGTGATGGATGCAGACGGGTCCAACCAGGCGAAACTCACCGATAACGAGGTTGCGGACTGGCAGCCTTCCTGGTCACCGGATGGCACTAAGATAGTCTTTGGGGGGGCCGAGTGACCTTTCAGATCTGCATGCTTTGTACATAATGAATGCAGATGGATCCAACCGGGCACTTCTGGTCACACAATACCACTCATTCCATCCCGAATGGTCTCCAGACGGAACCGAGATATTGTTCGAACGTTTAGCATGGGGGAAACAATATGCGGGAAGGATCAACGTTGATGGGTCTAATGAAAGATTTGTGGGGTACGGCCCATACTTCCTAACTCCCTCCTGGTCTCCGGATGGCAGTAAGTGGATTTATTATTATGTAAACCCATACCAACAAGGATTGTCCAAGTTGCAAAGGTCCATTCACTCCGACAGCATAAATGGCGGTAGCGTGACCTGGATTATAGAGAACTCCTTTCATAGCGCAATAACGGATAAACAACCTAAGTATTCACCAAATGGCGAAAATGTGACTTTTGTGTCGGATCGTGACGGAAATTCCGAGATTTATGTGATGGATGCAGACGGGTCCAACCAGACAAGACTTACCAATAATTCAGCTTCGGATCTTTACCCGTCTTGGGGCGTACCAGCCCCACCGCCGACTCCTACGCCTACGCCAACACCAACAGCAACACCTGTTCCACCAACTGCTACACCCGTTCCTCCGACAGCAACGCCGGTACCACCTCCTCCGACAGCTACATCTGTGCCGCCAACTGCTACACCCGTACCTCCGACTGCTACACCTGTTCCACCAACGGCTACACCAATACCACCGACTGCTACACCTGTTCCACCAACGGCTACACCAATACCACCGACTGCTACACCTGTGCCTCAGACTTTCACACCAGAGCCTGTTGTGATAGCAACGAAGCTTCGCTCCAGAAGGCCCGTTCAGCTCTGGGTCGCACCTGCAGACAAGCTGCGATCGATGGCCGTATCTAACCTGGTGCAGGCTGGGGCCACCACTGAGGACATCGCAGACAAACTCCTCGTCACTGCCAACGTGGTAAAAGCATACGTCGCAAAGGCAAGGACATCCGCATCCGAATCACTCATAGGAATGGTAGTCACCAACCTCCTGCAGACAGGTGCCTCAGACGAGGATATAGCCGATACACTGGCCGTCTCCGGAGACACCGTAGAAGGCCTAATATCCAACCTGCCCATGAGGATCAACGGAGAGGAAGAGGACTCTTCTGGAAGCAGGTCCAAGCCTGTACGACCTCCGGTTGCAAACACGCCGGTACCGGCCGCACCGACTGCAGTCCCGCAGGTTGCACCGGTACCCACTCCGACTGCTGCACCGACACCCACTGCAATAAGGGCTGCAAAACTGCTCCCAAAAAACGAAGACACAAAGATAACTGAGAGCCCGAAGCCTGCTCCGAAGTTGGACTCCTACTCGTCTGATGCACAAGGACGCAAGGTCCTTGGGATTCTTGGGATCATCCTCTCGCCACTGCTACTTGTGGCACACTCGCATGCAATGCGTTCCAAAACCCATCTCAACTAGATCAATCACACTGAAGACCTGTATTGAAAATTGACTGATGGTATCGTTAGGGCTTATCCTCAGATGCAGTTCGAATTTCATATATGCGACGATCGGGACTAGTAAGTTTCGGTACGGATCAAAGAGAGTCGGGGCAGGTGTAATCCCGATATCACGACCGTAACTGAATGGGCCCGTGAGCTTCGAAGCGAAAGATTATCGAGTAGTTTCCGACGGAGTTGGCACCGTTATCAGAGCCTAGGGCCTACGGTCTCAAATGCCATGACCGCGTGCCTGACAAAGATGCAGCGTCAGGATCCCTGATGCGGCAATAAGGGTGGCACCGCGGGAAATCCTCGCCCCTTGCACTGGGAGCGAGGTTTTTTTATGCCGAATTTCTGTAGAAATACAAAAGCAAAATTCGGAATGACTCAACCTCGATTATCAATCAAATCGAAAGTCAGTCGACAGCATGGCCGCCAACGAACAAAAAAAGAGAATACTCACCGGCATCCGTCCAACCGGAGCACTACACCTCGGTCACTATGTAGGCGCGTTGCACAACTGGGTCGATCTACAGAACCAGTACGAGTGCTATTTCCTTATAGCTGACTACCAGGCGCTCGGCGACCATTTCCACGACATCGACCTTATTAGAGACTCAGTATTGCAAGTCACTTTGGACTGGCTTGCAGTCGGACTCGACCCCGAAAACTCATCATTCGTAGTACAGAGCTACGTTCCAGAGTTTGCAGAACTTACGATGCTGCTCAGCTTCATCACACCCCTTGGGATGCTTGAACGCAACCCTACGCTGAAAGGGGAGCTGGATGCGCTTGAAGTGGAACGAAGGACTGTAGGATTTTTCAATTATCCGATGAGCCAGGTTGCAGATATCTTGATTCCCCGAGCCCACCTCGTACCAGTTGGGGATGATCAGTCACCCCACGTAGAAATGACGCGCGAAGTAGCTCGTAAATTCAACCGCATGTTCGGCGAGGTATTCCCAGAGGCAGAAACATTAATTGGAAAAGTCCCTAGACTCTCAGGAACCGACGGTCAGGGCAAGATGAGCAAGTCCAAAGGCAACGTGATCATGCTGGGAGACGATGAACAGACAGTCACAAAGAAAGTTCGTGGAATGTTCACTGACCCCAACCGGATCAGAGCAGACATACCGGGCAAGGTCGAAGGAAACCCGCTTTTCCAATACCACGATGCATTCAACCCAGACACAGCCCAAATAGAAGATTTCAAAACCCGTTACCGAGAAGGCAACATCGGCGACGTCGAGGTAAAGATGGCACTAGCAGAGGCCATAAACAACTTCCTCGATCCGATACGCGAGAAACGTCATTATTACGAAGAGAACATGAATCTTGTTGAGGACGCACTGATGGCAGGAGTTGCACGCACGCGTGTCATAGCAGCCGAAACAATGAAAATGGTCAGAGACGCTATGCGCATATCAAGCTACACAAAGAACTGGAAATAAACAGATCAAATAACGCTAGTGACGAATAACTACAGAACTTCAACGAGAAAAAAATTCACTGCGCGATAAACCAATATTGACTTTCATTCAAGCCAACTTCTATCTCCCCAAGGTAAACAAACATGGCTAGCTATACACCAGACCTCAACACATTCAAAAATCTCTCAACTGACCACAACCTCATCCCTGTTTATCGCGAGATCAGTGCAGATCTCGAAACCCCCGTTTCTGCTTTCTTAAAGACAGCAGTGGGGTCCCACTCATTCCTTTTCGAATCAGTAGAAGGTGGGGAGAACGTGGCCCGCTACAGCATCCTGGGTACCGAGCCATCAGAGGTGCTCACAACCGGAGCGGGTACTGAGCACGGTGAGGTCGACCCGCTCGACTTACTGCGCGATCGAATGTCTACCGTCAAATACGCAACTGTCGACGGTCTTCCAAAATTCCACGGTGGAGCCGTGGGATTCCTTTCTTACGATACGATCCGCTATTTTGAACCTACAGTCCCGCCCATCAGCGAAGAAAAATCGGGACTCAACGTCCCCGAATCAGTTTTCATGCTCACTGACTCGGTGCTCATATTCGACCACGTCCGCCACACCATATTCGTAGTCTCCCACGCAAGCGTGAATGGAAATTCGGATGAGTCTTACAAAAAGGCAACCGCAACAATAGAAGAGGTGATTGCTCGACTAGATAAGCCAATCCCAGCAGGAAGCTCCAGACAGAATTTCCTCCCACCTTCAGGATTCACATCACGTGACCCAAATCTCGACTACAACGCCGTCGGGCATCCTGAGCAACCACCCATTGAACATGGCGAAGTGACTGCTCAACCATACGTACCAAACATGACCCGCGAGTACTATGGCGAAGCCGTTGCAAAGTGCAAGCAAGCCATACAAGAAGGTGAAGTAATCCAGGTAGTATTCTCGCAACGGCTGGCACGCAGAACACCAGTCAAACCGTTCGACCTTTACCGTTCACTGAGAGCGATAAATCCGTCTCCTTATATGTTTTTTGTTGAGTTAGACGACTTCCACATTGTCGGGGCGTCGCCAGAACTTCTGACCCAGGTGATCGACGGCAAGATGGCTGTTCATCCTATTGCTGGAACACGTCCCAGAGGGATAACACCAGAACACGACGATGAGCTAGAAAATGAACTTATCAATGATGAAAAAGAAGTGGCAGAGCACGTAATGCTACTCGACCTGGGACGGAACGACGTCGGGCGTGTCTCAGATCCGGGAAGCGTGGATGTCACACAGAGCTTCGAAATCGAAAAGTACTCCCACGTAATGCATATCGTTTCGCACGTAACGGGTGACCTGTCCGGCAAATACGACGCCTTCGACGCCATGAAAGCCGCCTTCCCCGCGGGTACCGTTTCTGGTGCACCAAAAGTACGGGCGATGCAACTTATCGCTGAACTAGAGCCAGACAAACGCGGCCCTTACAGTGGCGCAGTCGGGTATTTCAGCTTCACGGGTAACATGGATACGGCCATCTCTTTGAGAACAATGGTCTTAAAAGACGGAGTCGCCTACCTGCAAGCAGGCGGTGGTATCGTAGCCGACAGTGACACCCAAACCGAGTACGAAGAGACGCTCCATAAGATGGGGGCACTTATGCGGGCCATCGACCACGCTGAGGAATCCTCAAGTGCCTAGCCTGACCATTAAAACAACTCCTGAAGAGTTCAGGCTCAAGTCAAATACATTCAATGTGACGACCGTTCACGGTGTAGTCGAACCAATTAAACTTAAGACCATCGAAGCATTCCGAAAGCTGCGATCTCCAGGTTATCCTGCGTTCATTTTCGAGTCCAAATCTCACGAACAGGGAGCCTCAAGATACTCTTATGTTTGCCCAAACGTTAGAACTATCGTCAGAACAGGTCCGGATGAATCATCTGGAGACGTTGACCCGATAGAAACCCTGCGTAAAAAATTCAAATCACAATCTGTATCACCCGTAACTGATTTGCCTGCTCTCATCACAGGTGCATTTGGCTTCGTAGCCTATGAAGCCATAAGACACTTCGAACCTTCCTTGAAAACTCTGCCTAAAGATCCAACTGGTTCACCCGTTTCAACATTTGCGTTTCCAGGCGAATTGCTCGTATTCGACCACGAACTCAACCAGATTCACATAATAGTTTTTTCTGAAACAAATGACACATATAACACTGCTGTCGATCGAATCTCGGAAATGTCGAGAACATTAGACACTACATCTCCCGCTGATCAAGCGAAGCAACTCCCAGACACCGAAGTTACAGATATTCACACAACGTCGTTGGTAAGTACCCACAATTACAAAGAAATGGTTAAATCAGCACGAAATGCAATCATCGACGGAGAGTTAATTCAGGTGGTTTTAGGACGGAGAATCACCACCAAAACGTCAGTTGACCCCTCAGATATATACGAACATCTCACTACAATGAATCCTTCCCCATACATGTACCTATTTGATCTGGGTGACATGCAAATAATTGGAGCCTCCCCCGAGCTAATGCTGAGATCGAAAGACAATTTGACCTCAAACCATCCGATCGCAGGCACCCGCCCACGTGGCAATACAGCAGAAGAGGATCTGCAAAACGAAGCTGACCTTATTTCAAGCGAAAAAGAAACCGCCGAACATGTGATGTTGGTAGATCTCGCCCGTAATGACCTGGGACGCGTCTGCGAAACAGGAAGTGTAAAAGTCCAATCATTAAAACATATTGAACGCTACTCACATGTGATGCATCTGGTATCCCGAATTGAAGGACGGTTATCAGAAAACAACGATGGACTAGATGCATTCAAGGCAGGATTCCCTATCGGAACACTTTCAGGGGCACCGAAACTCCGAGCAATCGAGCTTATCGCTGATCTCGAAAGCGAAGGACGTGGACCATATTGCGGCGGAATAGGATGGTTCGGACACAACGGCGACGTAGATACAGGAACTGTTATTCGTTCCATAATCTTGCGAGGTGGTGTGGCGCATGTACAAGGCGGAGCCGGGATTATTTTCGATTCCGATCCCGTAGCAGAAAACCTAGAGTCTCTTCAAAAAATCAAAGCACCTCTTTTAGCAATAGCAAGAGCAGAGATTACACAAAACCAGAAATTCACAAACAAAGCAAAATCCATACACTCTATGCAAATTATGACCGAGTAACAAAAATGCTTTTACTAATCGACAATTACGACAGTTTCACATATAACCTTTTCCAATACCTGTCAGAACTTGGTGCTGATGTGAAGGTCGTCAGGAACGACAAGGCAACCATCGAAGAGCTCTCCAGCCTAAATCCTGATCAAGTGGTTATCTCACCTGGCCCATCAACACCAGATAATGCCGGTATCTCGATGGATGTGATCAAACACTTCGCAGGAAAAGTACCAGTACTGGGTGTTTGTCTGGGTCACCAGTGCATCGCGCAGGCCTTCGGAGGAATAGTCAAGGGTGCCGGCGAAATACGACATGGGAAAACCTCCTCAATCCATCACACCGGAGAAGGAGTGTTCGCCAGTTTGCCACAACCTTTCGAAGCTGTCAGATATCACTCACTAGCTATCGAGCCAGATACGGTTCCGGATGACTTCGATGTAACAGCCAAGACAGAGAACGGCATCATCATGGGAATACGCCACAAGGATCTGGATGTTGAGGGAGTTCAGTTCCACCCCGAATCCATCATGACAGAGGCAGGAAAGGAACTGCTTCAAAACTTTCTCGATAAGCCATCTCCTAGTAAATAAAACTGCAACCTAACCTGAATACGAGATTAAACAAGATGAACATTCAACAGGCGATACAAAGTGCAGTCGAGGGAATAGACCTTGAGCATGACCAAGCTGCCGATGCCATGCGCGAGATCATGACAGGCCAGGCTACGCCAGCACAATTTGGAGCATTCCTTACAGCCATGCGTATGAAAGGAGAGACTTCGCAGGAGATCGCAGGAATGGCGGGTGTAATGCGCGAAGTTTCACTACATATCGATACCGATATGGACATGGTTGACACATGCGGCACCGGCGGTAGCGGACTAAATTGGTTCAACATTTCAACAGCGTCCGCATTTGTTGTCGCAGGTGCAGGGGTTCCTGTCGCAAAGCATGGAAATAGGGCGATGTCAGGTTCTACTGGTAGCGCAGACGTACTCGAAGCGCTCGGAGTGGACATAACCCTCGGTCCTGAGGGAGTGAAAAACTGCTTTGCCAAAGCTGGAATTGGATTCATGTTCGCCCAGGCATTTCACCCGGCTATGAAATTTGCAGGACCACTGCGACCACAACTTGGAATACGCACGATCTTCAACTTCCTTGGCCCTCTGACCAACCCCGCGGGAGCGAGCCGACAGATTATTGGTGTATCTGATAACGCATTCGCTGAACGAATTGCGAAGGCCCTCGAAATTCTTGGAACACAATATGCGTTCGTAGTAAACGCTGAATCTGGAGCAGATGAGGTCGACGTTGAGGGTCACACACTGATCTACCAGGTCAATACAGACGGCGTAAAGCGTCGACGTACTCGCCCTGCAGATTTCGGCCTTCAAGAAGGAAAAAGAGATCATTTAGTTGCAGAATCAGTAGATCACTCAGCTCAAATTATCCGTGATATTTTCGACGGAGCAGGAAGTGGTCACAATCCGCCGATCGCCTCCGAAACATCTAGGCGCAACGTTGTCGTACTGAATTCCGCAACCGCGCTCATGGCATCTGGTAAAGCTAGTGCATTCCAGGAAGCAGCGGAGATAGCACAGGACTCGATCGACTCGGGATCCGCACAGGCAAAGTTGAATGCCTTGATCAAGGTGAGTCAGGATCAATCTTGAACGAAATACCCGGAATACTCGGCGAAATCGTTGAGAAACGTTTAGTAACAATCGAGCAAGCAAAGAAACTACACAGCTTCGAAGATGTGCGAAGTATCGCTGAAAAGTCGGGGCTACCACTTTCTCTTCAAAGATCCATCGGTGCAAGAAATGGAATCTCGCTTATCGCTGAAATGAAGCGGTCCTCTCCATCGGCTGGATCACTGGACCCTGATCTGGACCCTGGGCAAAGGGCAGGGCTTTATTGCGATGCAGGAGCCGCCGCAGTCTCCGTTCTTACCGAACATGATTACTTCTCAGGCTCTATAGAAGATCTTGCCGCCGCCGCTATGGTTGCACGCTCCATGCGAATACCGGTTTTACGGAAAGATTTCATCATAGATGAATACCAAATACACGAAGCTCGTTCAGCCGGAGCAGACTGCATCCTGTTAATCATCGCCATACTCGATCCAAGCCAGTACGCTGACCTCTTTACACTCTCAACTTCAATGGGAATGGACGTGCTCGTAGAGGTTTTTGACGAACCAGAGTTAGATATAGCAATGGAAGTTGATCCAAGGATTGTCGGGGTAAACAATCGAAACTTAAAAACCCTAAAAACATCGCTTTCAGTATTTGAGCAGTTGGCTAAAAAAATACCTGGTGATCGTATTAGGGTCGCCGAAAGTGGAATAAGGAACTCAACTGATGTGGAGCGAATGGCGCACGCGGGCGCTAAGGCCGTGCTGGTAGGCGAGTCGTTGATGAGAGCTGGTGGAGACGTGAGAAAATTGGCAAGAGAAATGGCCGAGATAGAAGTCACGTGATTAATGACTGAAAAGTACACACGAATAAAAATCTGCGGACTACGCAGTGCAAAAGCAGCATTAGTTGCATCTGAATGTGGAGCAGATTTTCTCGGATTCGTATTCGTCGATGGCGTACGGCGACAGCTTCAACCGGATGAAGGAGCTCGGGTAATCAAAGAGTACAGAAGCTCAACTCAGAGTTCGGAAGAGACCAAGTTGGTCGGCCTGTTCCGTAACCAGAGCACAGATTTTGTCAACCAAACTGCCGCTAAAGCAGGTCTCGATTTCTTACAACTTTGTGGAGAGGAGAATCCAGACTACGTCTCCAGGTTGGAATTACCTATATTCAGACAAATTCGAGTTAAAGACGGGACTGCGCCCGATGATCTTCACAAAATCGTTTCACCGCATCTCGCCGCAGAGCATCACATCATCCTCGACCGTTTTGACAGTGACACGCCCGGAGGATCTGGAAAATCCTTCAATTGGGATGCCGCTGAAGGCGTCGCCAAGCAAGAGAACGTTCTACTCGCAGGCGGGTTAAAGCCAAAAAATGTTCGAACCGCGATGGCGCAACTAACTCCATGGGGCGTCGACGTCTCGAGTGGGGTGGAAACTGACGGCATAAAAGATCCCGAACTCATTAAGGCATTCATCGAAACAGTGCGGGAAGTTTAAGTACAGCGTAAACTGCTGCCGCACTCGATATTGAGATCCTCAAACAAACGTCTGTCAAAATAGTTCAATCAGCCGGAGACACTATTCATATGCCAGAAAAACTTCGAATGGCTCAAATAGGAACAAAACACGGCCATGCGCAGGGTGTGATGCAGGTCATGAACGATCATCCTGATGTTGAATTAGTCGGCGTGTTCGAGCCAGATAAGGTCCGCAGAAAACAAGTGGAAGGAAGCAAGGCATGGAGCCAGGCTAAGTTCCTCGACAATCCCGAAGAGTTGCTTGAAGATCCATCCATAGTTGCCGTCTCATCGGAAGGCTCAAATCAGGAAAGTTTGGAATTTACAGAAAAAATCGTAGCTGCTGGCAAACACGTTTTTTATGACAAACCAGCCGGCAATGACTACCAGAGATTTGAACGCGTGGTTGAACAGGCTCGCTCTCAGAAAACCTTATTGCAGATGGGTTATATGTTCCGAAAGCATGATGGATTCGAACGGATTGCCAACTGGGCCAGGTCTGGGTTCCTGGGCCACATATTTCAAGTGAGGGCACACATGTCAACCTGGTTGCCTGAAAAAAATCCTGAAGGCCAGCTCACCGGGCGCGAAGGCCTCTCACATTATCAGGGTGGAGTCATGTTTGACCTAGGCGGACACATGCTCGACCAGGTCGTCTGGATACTGGGGCGACCCAATAAGGTCACGCGGTTCTTCCAGAATTCAGCATCTGAAACCCGAGAGATGATGGACAACACCCTCGGCGTGTTTGAATACACCGGAGCTATCGCAACAGTCGACATCGCCGCAATAGAAACAAGGCCGATGGCGAGAAGGTTTGAAGTTTATGGAACAAAGGGTTCGGCAATCATGGAACCCTTCGAGCCGGCCGACACTATCAGGCTTACCCTTGAAAAAGATCAGGGTAATTACACGGCAGGCATGAACATCGTGAAGATTGAAGATCGAGCTCGCTACGTCGATACGTTTGCAGAACTTGTCCGGAACATACGTGGAGAATCCGAGCCACTCCGATCCCTCGATCATGAGTTGCTGGTGCAAGAAACTTTAATGCGCGTCACGGGTGGTCTTGGGGGATAAGATCTAACAGATAAAGTGATTAACCGTGAGCTGGCACGTCTAGGCCTTCTGGCCAAGCAACCTTAAACACTTTGGCAGCTTTGAAGTTCGCACCTGTGATGATAGCTTCCCGCAATACACACCTGTAGAGGGATGCTCCAGCAAGGTCAACATTGGTCATGTTGGCACCTGCACAATTTGATCGGTAGAGAATTGCCTTTTTCATAGAGGCACCAGAAAAGTCAGCATGCCGCATCCTCGCCTCGGTAAAGACGGCATCATCGAGGTTAGAGCTCGAAAAGTTAACTCCATCAAGAATTGCGCGAGAGAAGTCTCGCCCTTTCAAGTCTCGCCCAGAAAGATCTGCGCCCTTTAAATCAAGTTGCATTGGAGAATGCTTGCGATGCCACTTGGTCAAGTCATCAGCGGGGCCGTCTAGAAGTTTGAAATGCTCAGGGTTCATAACAAGATTATGTAGCCTGGAAGCACATGAGTCTAATTATCTTTTCGCCAATTCATTATTTTTCATAATATCCCCGCGCCTGCATACAAATAGAAACACACTTGAAACACGCGTTAAGTAACTTAAGTCCCCGTCCGTCGAAATGTACGGATGACCAACTAGCCGATGGCGCACTTGACACGTAAAATACGCCAAATACAAAATCGGGAACGCCACTCAGATCGCATGCGGCCTGGGCGCGCTGTGACAGAACAGGGAATAACAACGATGGCCTATATAGCCGAATATATTTGGATCGATGGAACCGAACCAACCGCAAAGCTGCGGTCCAAGGCCAAAGTGTTTTCAGATGAGGAAAAGCCCGGTATCTGGGCATTCGACGGCTCATCAACGAACCAAGCCGCCGGCGATGCGTCGGATGTCGTACTAAACCCGGTCCTAGTTACACACGACCCAATTCGCGGCGGCGGTAACAAACTCGTGGTTTGCGAAACCCTTATGGTCGACATGTCTCCACATCCGACGAACACTCGTGCAAAGTGCGCGGCTACTGCCGAAAAGTACGGAGCACTCGATACCTGGTTCGGACTTGAACAGGAATACACCTTCTTCGAAGGTAACGCGCCTCTAGGGTGGCCTGACAACGGTTTCCCTGCACCCCAAGGTGGCTATTACTGTGGTGTTGGAGCCGATGAAATCTTTGGACGCGAGGTCGTGAACAAACATCTCCAAGCCTGTATAGACGCTGGAATTCATATTGCAGGTATAAACGCTGAGGTTATGCCTGGACAGTGGGAATTTCAGGTCGGACCAGTCGCAGCTCCACGTGTAGCCGATGAACTCTGGCTCGCGAGATGGTTGCTACACAGAATAGGTGAAGACGTGAAAGGTCCGAAGGGCATGCCGATATCCGTCAGTTTTGCAGCTAAACCCGTTGCCGGTGACTGGAACGGAGCAGGTTGCCATACCAACTTCTCGACTACCGAAATGCGTGAATCGTATGACGCATGTGAAGCAGCTGCCAAAGCTCTTGGCGTCGGGGACAAGCCCGGTTTGCATATCGCTAGCTACGGAGAAGGCGTTGAACAAAGACTCACCGGTCTTCACGAAACTGCCCGATACGACGACTTCTTCTACGGTGTATCCGACCGAGGTGCGTCCGTTCGAATACCGTGGCAGGTTGCACAGGATGGCAAAGGCTACATCGAAGACCGACGTCCCAATGCAAACTGTGATCCATATCTAGTGACCCAACTGATCATCGACACGGTATGCAGTTCGGCAACTGCCTGATTAACGAATCGCCAATAAGACAAACAAGAAGGAATGTAGAGAACCATCCCTTCTTGTTTGTCGCGATTCAATATCAGTTGCCGAACAGGGATCAGATATTCTACGTTCTTAACGTACAAACCTGACAATTCGTTTGAAACGGAATCCAAATCATAGCAATTAAGAAAATTCACTACGGCTGGTTTGTTGTTCTTGCCGCCGCGCTAATGCTATTCGGTGGTGCCGGATCCAGATTCTCTTTCGGGGTTTTCCTCAAGCCAGTAACAGAAGAATTCGACTGGAGTCGAGCATCACTCGCCGGTGCTCTGGCCATCGCCGGTCTCGCGACGGCGGCACTAAGGCCGTTAGCCGGGTGGCTCGCCGACAAATATGACCCAAAAATAGTCGCTGTGACAGGTGTACTCATGGGTGGCCTGGCGCTAGCAGGAATGTCATCAGTGAGAGAACTGTGGCACGTCTACGTTTTGTTCCTGATAACTGGAACCGGATTCACACTCGCGTCACCGGCTGCAGTGACAAAGATCGTCGCTGCCTGGTTCACACGGCGCAGGGCGTTGGCAATGTCAGTCGCTGGAACGGGATCGGCCATGGGGGAGACCGCCATGGTTCCAATAGCAGCCCTTTCGGTTGTTTTTATCGGATGGCGTGAGGGTTATTTGATACTCGGGGGAATTCTGCTTTTATTGATATTGCCACTGGTATTACTGCTGTTAAAAAGTCGACCCGGAAAAGGACAGCATGCCGACGAACCAAACGGTTCCGACACAATGAAAAATTATTCAGAGTCGGCAGATCCAGACAAGGGAATGTCATTCGGTCAGGCCTGCAGAACAGGGTTATTCTGGCGACTTTCTGTAGGGTTTTTCATATGAGGCTACACAATGGGCTTCGTGAATGCCCATTTCGTAGCCTACACGACAGATTTAGGCGCCACGGCCGTCCAGGGAGCGGGAGCACTTGCAACAGTCGGCGTGGCAGGTCTTGTCGGAGGTTTGGGATTCGGATACTTCGCTGACAGATTCGGCCGACGTCCTTTGCTGGCGATCGCCTACTCTATGCGAGTATTTGGATACATAGTGCTACTAATTGCCACAAACCTGCCACTGGCAATACTCGGAGTAGTGATCATCGGAAGCTCATGGACTTCAGTAATCTCACTTACCGGCACCGTTATTTCCGATGAATTTGGGTTGAAAAGGCTAGGCACGATTTACGGCACGATGTTCACAGTAATGCCATTAGGTGCGTCCAGCGCAGTTTGGTTAGCTGGTCAGTTGTATGACACGACGGGCAGTTATGAACTGGCACTGTGGATAAGCTTGGGGATGGGCTTGATCGCCACGTTCGCAGTTGGTATGCCCAGTACCGGCATTTCAAGACGGATCTGGAAGAAATCCCCATAGGATGACTGCACGACCGTGATTAAAGCCAACGCCCAGTGCGATTACTGTAATTGACGTAGATATCACCAAACACATGTTCGAGGTAAGCCTCTTCCCGCCGTATTACAAACGCCGTCAACGCAGCCACACCGAAAAAAACCGATATCAATATCGCCATCGCGTTAAGTGCGATCGCCAGCCCGGCCGCAAAGAGTAGGAAACCTGAATAAATCGGGTTACGAGTTCGCTTGAAAGGACCTGACATCACTAAGGTTTGGGTAGGAATACGCGGCTCAGGGTGCTCCCCATGGACACGCATAATTTTCCAAGTCCAATAAATCATCAAAATCCCGATTAATATAAGAATCACCCCTATCACCACGCCTGTTATCCCACCGATAATGCCATGTCTCCAAATAAGTACGTGTACCAACGCGCCAATAAGCACGGGAACACCAAAAATCACCGGTGGAAGTGCAGGCAATTTCAGACGGTAATCGTCGGGGTCGCTATCTGGCTCTAATCTCATGGGTTAACTTTCTGAATATCTATTTAAGATAACTTTTCATGATCCTGTATCGACAAGCTGCACTAATAACTCTCATCCGGCGAGCAATGTTTCCTGTGTTAGGTCGAAAACAGGGAATCCAGTCACTTAACTCGTCAAGCTCGCTGAAAATCTCTCAGTCTCCCTTTTACGAAGAGCCACAATCACCTGAAGCTTCTCGAGAGTTTGCTGAAGAGTCAACTGCCCCTGCGGAACCTCGTGATCCTCAAAAAAAGCAAGAACATCTTCTGCTTCTGACGGCTTGCTGAGCGAAGTAACCCCTGAAAGCATCCGAACTATGCTGTTCGAAGGGAACACCTCGTTAATCTTGTCCCAATTCTCCTTCACAAAATGCCATGCAATATGCCCTTGATACTTGTTTCGCATGCACACAGCAAGTAAGTACGGAGCATCTTGAGTTCGCACAGTGCCATCAAGAGTCATGTTCAAGGTACGTTTCATCTCAGGCTCACCTGGAAACGCAGATAACGCCGACTGGTATCGCCGTTCTTCTTGTGGTGTGGAAGGATCCCGATATTTTTCAAGAAACAGATCATAGTCAGCGGTGTCGCCCTTCGATGCCACAACACCCGTGACTGCGGCTGCCATGTTTGGCTCCACGGAACCGGCATCACGCAAATAAGAATCATGAAGATCACCGGCGTTATCCTGTGCAAGGTCGTCATCTCCAACATTTGCAAGCAATCGAATAAACAACCCACGTAATTCAAGGTCGCGTGGTGAATCCGTATCTCCAGGTTCCCAGCCGAACCGGTCAAGTCCAGGCTGCGCCAAATCTCTCACAACAGCCCTGTATTGGTGCTCGGCTTGACCTTCAACCAATTTTTCAAGCCCAGAAAGGCATCCTGAGAGAACCGTCCAGACGTCCAGATCAGTTTCCAGGTGAAAGCTCCGTGCAAACTCAAGAAAATCTTCAGCAGATGTACGACCGGCCATCACTGAAGACCATGTGTCATCAACAAGTCCATATCGCTCAACCGAAGTAAGGTTCGAGAACATATCGCGTGAGACTGATTTCAGCATACTCTTGGTATACCGTGCCCGAAAGAAACCACTTCCCCCGGCATTAACTACAACCCAGTCGGCTGGTGAATCAAGTTTTACCTCTGAAGATTTTTCCTCAAGCAAGTGCCTGATTTCTGAAACCTGAGAGCCTGATCCAACCTTCAACACAACAGGAACAGACCAGATTGTGGCATCGGTTGTCTCATCACGGGTATATAGAAACCGATCTTGCTCCAAATGAATTGTTGAACCATCTTTGGAAACAGCAGCACTGACCAATGGATAACCGCGTTGGAATATCCATGAATCCATGATTCGGCGCGCAGGTTCGTTCGTCACATGCTCAATAGCATCCCAGAGGTCGTTAGTCTCGGTGTTGCGGTACTTGTGCTTGTTCAGGTAATAACTGATGCCGTCTCGGAATTCTTCCTCTCCGAGAAACTGCTCAAGCATTCGCAGCACTGACCCGCCCTTCTCATAGGTAAGAAGGTCAAACATCCCTTCTGCATCAACCGGTGAATTCACTTCGATTTCAATTGGTCTTGTATTTTTGAGAGAATCGACGTCAAATGCCATTGATCGTTCGAGACTAAACTGTTTCCACCGTCCCCAGTCGGGGTTGAAATTATCAGAAGCCATGGTGGCCATGAACGTAGCAAAGGCCTCGTTCAGCCATATGCCATTCCACCACTCCATTGTTACAAGGTCTCCAAACCACATATGAGCGATTTCGTGCGCAATAACATCAGCTACACGAAGAAGTTCAGGTTCGGTTGATCGATCCCTGTCCACGAGCAAGAGTACCTCACGGTAAGTGATACACCCAAGATTCTCCATTGCTCCAAAGGCAAAGTCAGGTACCGCAACCATGTCCAATTTTTGCCCTGGATAGGGTATGCCGTAATACTTCGAAAAGAACTCAAGCGCAAACGCTCCGGCTTCAAGCGAGTAATCGGTCAGATGACCTTTTCCAATCGGGTGAACAATACGAAGGGGCACCCCATTAACATCTACAGGATCTGTCGCTTCGAACGGGCCTACAATAAATGCAACCAGGTAAGTCGACATGATCATCGTATCTTCGAACACTACCTCTTTCAGACCATTTTCTAGATCTGTCTCAGAGATAATCGGGCCATTTGATACCGCGAACTGACCAGAAGGAACGATAAGCGTCACACCGTAAGAAGCCTTGAAGGCAGGTTCGTCAAAACACGGAAATGCACGCCGGGCGTGGGTACTTTCGAATTGAGTTGTGGCAATTGTATGATCGACACCATCATCGTCTGTAAACGTTGAACGATAAAACCCATGCAACTGGTCGTTCAAGACACCGGTAAACTCAGCAACGATCGTATGAGGACCTGAAGACAGTTGAGAGTCAAAGCTGAGTGTGAGTCGTTCCATCTCTGCATCATGGGCGATACTGGCCGCCTCAGTATTTGAGCCAATGGAATCAAGAACTCTTGCAGATTGAATCACGAGATCGGAGGCATTCATCTGTATGGTATCGGTGGCATGCTCGACTTCTACCTCTATCTCAACGGTTCCGATAAAGGTAGCTTGCTCAAGATCCGGCTCAAGTCTAATGCGGTAATGCGATGGCACCACCGAGGACGGAAGACGGTGCGGGTTAGAAACGGCGTCGATCAAAGTTCACTCCAGTGTTGAAAAATGTATCTCTGGAGCGTACCGCGATGAATAGCTGCGCGCTACCGGTCCTGGGTAGCCATTTGAATAAGTGAGTCGGCCATATTTTTGCGCCATGCCTCAACGGATTCCACAGTCCAATCGTAAAATCCTCTCCCGGTCTTCACTCCGAGATCTCCAGCATGGATCTTATCTGTCAAAACACTTGGCAATGACCGATCATTGGCCAACAGAGGAAATTCTCGTTCAGCCAAAGCAAGCACGGAGTCTAGGCCTTCATTGTCAGCTAACTCAAATGGTCCCGCGATCGATAGTAACTTGCCAATCCCTGATCTAACTATCTGGTCAATCTCATTCGCAGTAGCATGCCCATCTCTAATAATTGACATCGCCTCACGAAGCAAAGCAACTTGGAGTCGATTTCCAATAAAACCTTGGATTTCTTTATAAATTAATGCAGGTCTCTTCCCAATCATCTGGTAAAAACCTGTTAACAACTCAACTGTCGCGTCAGAAGTTTCAGGCCCTTTTATGATCTCCACACCAGGTAACAAGTGAGGGGGATTGTAGTAATGAACACCTGCAAATTGAAGTGGACGGTTAGTGGCTGCAGCTAGTGCACTTGGTAGGAATGTAGACGTATTCGAAACCAATACTGCGTGGGCCGGCGCAATTCTGTCGACTTTATCGAACAAGGAAAGCTTGAGTTCAAGATTTTCCGAAACAGCTTCGATTACAAGGTCAGTGCCTTCCACTGTTTCACTCAAATCTAAGCTGGTGGAAATACGAGATATGGAAGCCTCAATTTCATCGAAAGATATAAGGCCTGCCTGATGCAACGCTTTCAAACCGACCCGTGCATGAGCGATAGCCTTATCCAGCAGTTGTTCAGACACATCATGAAGGCAGACCAACCGTCGATGTGCGGCCAACTCAAGTGCTATTCCATGGCCCATAAGTCCGGCACCCAACACTGCAACTCTTTTTATGTCATGAGGTGTTCTCACCGGGGAGCACCACCAACTGAATCCTCCGAGCCTGAACCATCAAATCGATGTCGTATTTCGACAACATCCTCTTTAGACCACTCGTAAAACCCACTGCCAGTCTCAACGCCCAATTGATCGGAGTTAACCCTGTTTCTTAATGATCCCATCGGCTCTTCAGAGTTCGAAATCTCTTTGAAAAGTTCTCCTGCAATTGTTTGAACCAGGTCCCATCCAATCTGCTCCCAGATCTCGAATGGGCCACCAACCGCCAATCTACGTCCAATAGTGTTTTTAACCACCGTATCGATATCTTCTGGAGAAGCAACCTCATCTTCAACTAAGGCCAAGCACTCTCTAAATAGCGCTGCTCGAAGTCTAGTCTCGATCAGACTGACTTTCTGTTTATTCTGAGCCATGAAAATTCAACGTTAATTCACTGCAAAATACTAGATCGAGTAACCGACAGAGCCATCGGTTCGCATAGGAACAACCTGTAAGTCACGTGGTACGTACGGTTGTGACTTTAATAATTCCACCTCAAGATCTATCCCGATTCCTGAGGTATCTGGAACCGGAATAAAACCACCATCTCTTTTCCATGACGAATTAAATATCGCATTGAACGGTTGCTCATCTTCGATTGAATATTCCTGAGTAAGGAAATTAGGAATTGAGGTATCTATGTTGCAAGCGGCAGCTGTTAACACAGGCCCCAAAAAGTTGTGGGTAACGAGGGCCGAATGGTACGACTCAGCAATAGCAGCAATCTTCTTCACACTAGTTATTCCACCCCCAAGCCCAAGATCAGGCCTGACATACTGACTGCCTCCAGCTTCGAATAACTCCCTAAACTCCCAGATGGAGTGCATCCGTTCACCGTTGGCAACGGGAAGTGTAGTCCTCTGTGCTATTTCTCCTTGTGACTTGATTGAATCTATCTGCACAGGATCTTCGTAAAACAATGGGGTAAATTCAATTAACTGCTCGGCAAGAGCTATAGCATTCATCGGGGTCAACTTCCTGTGCATTTCAAGAATGATATCGACGTCTAAACCGGCTCCCTCGCGCATTGCAGCTACGTTCTCCCGCGTGTCGTGGATCAGCCGAGGAAGCGTCATGGATTGAAAACCGTCAGGCAACGGATCGGTCTTAATTGCCGTATAGCCTTCTTCAGCGGCATCTCGGGAATTCAATCGAAGGCCTTCAGGAGTAGTCCCTTGATCGGCGGCACCAGGGCGAATTCCTCCCATAAGTAAATGAAGCCTAATTTTGTCTCTCACTTTGCCACCCAAGAGTTGCCAGACAGGGGCTTCCATCACCTTCCCCTTGATATCCCACAGTGCAATGTCGACAGCGCTTACGGCACCTGACACGACCGAACCACGGAATGGCCCCATGCGGTACATATACTGCCAGTGATGTTCTATATCGAGCGGGTCCTTTCCAACAAGGTAATCCGCGAATTTCTTCACAACCGCGTCTGTAGCTTCGAGATAGCCCCAACACGCAGATTGGCCTACCCCAATCAACCCAGCATCAGTGATGACCCGCACTATCTGACTTTTACCCGCTAGGATCGATTCGACTCGTTCAATTTTCATGACGACTAGATCTCATTTCTTTTTGTAACTAGGGCCGATTAACGGCGAAGATGATACGGGTTATTGATGCCAGGCATCATGAGATAAGGGCAATAGCTGTGTCCATATCGACAGCCCGAGGATAAGTCTGATAATTGGGATGTCCCCCATATCGGTCCATCAGTATCGGATGCATCCCTGCATTTTGAGCACCTTGTATGTCGGAATCAAGTTGATCTCCAATGAATACTGCTTCCCCTGCAAGTACACCAGCTTTCAAGAGAGCCACCTCGAATATCCGTGAGTCTGGTTTTTCAAAACCCGTCTCGCCCGACGTTACTGCGAAGTCAACATGCCCCGTGAGTTTCATGTCCTCGCACAGAAGTTCACTCGTTTGATTCATGTTTGATATGACCGCAACGATCAAACCACGTTCTCTAAGCCGACCAAGCCCATTAATCACATCGGGAAACAAAGTCAAACGGTATTGTTGCTTACTAACCTCCAGCCAAACTTTTTCAGCAACATCCAAATCGACACTATGGCCTGCACCTTCTAGAACCAATTGTTCGTATTTAGAAAAGAACGCCCTTCGTTCGTCTGTATTCAAGGTTCGAACAGGCTTGCCGGAGTTTTGCCTAGTCAAAAACTGATCTGCAACATGGTATCCGGAATCTATTCCGTCCTTTGTCAGGACAAATCCAAATTTCACCGCAGCGCGCATCTGTATATCCTCTCGTGGAGGGTCAAAACCAGCAAGAGTGCCATACAGATCAAAAAAAACGGCTTTCATACCACTCATATTTAAATCATTTCAAATTTACGGACTGATAGAGGTCTCGAAGTGAATGTCTTAGCCCAGCTTAAGACACTGCAACATGAAATTTCGAAAAACGCAATTCTGTCATCCAGAAATACTAGAAAACATGGGAGGTAATAGAATAACCAATTGAGCCTTGAGAATCGCAATAAATACTATTGAATACAAGATACGAATTGGAAAATACTTGGAATTAACAATCACGGCTAATAACACCACCCTCACCGACCCAATCAAAAAATACGCTGAAAAGCGATTAAGCATTCTTGATAGAAGGTTTCGTGACCAGGTACCTGTTTTTCTTCAAATACGAAAAGAACAGACCAGGAAGGAAGACGAGCGATTCATCGCTGAAGTAACCATCAGATTGAATCGAGGAGTTATCCGTGGCGAAACACGCGGTGACTCACCTTACACAGCTATCGATCATGTATCTGACGCGGTAACCAGGCAGATCAGTCGCTACAAAAACCGATATTCCAGCAAAAACCGACGTTATGCCAAAAGCGGACTAGGAGTGGCTATAGCTGAACAGTTAGCCCAAACTCCTGTTACTGAAGTTGATGAAAAGTCAATAACAACCCTCGACCACGGACGGCTGGTTCGAACAAAAAGACACCCGGTTGCTCCAGAATCAATTGAAGACGCTGCTGCGAATATGGAGCTCTTAGGACACAATTTCTACGTCTTCCGCAACAAGGAAACCAAAGAGATCAATGTTGTATACCGACGACACGACGACGACTACGGACTGATCGTTCCAGAGGATGCCTCTACAACAAGTTAGTTGATATTCCCTCCTGAAACCTGGGCTAGTGGAACATACTGATATATCACGACTGGTGTCTCCATATCCGATCCAGTAGCCGGATAAACCTGGACAAGTCCATCGGCCGACATACTTTTGAATTTGGCTATACCTGCAGACCGGTATTTAGCTCGTTCTAGTTCCCCTATGTAAACATACTTGACTTTGTATTTATCGAGGATTTCCAGTGCGGAAGCTCTAAGTGGAGTGTCATAAAATCGGTCGATCTCACCTCTTCGATCAGAAACGCTCGAGGCGTACTTAACTCGCTGTTGCCGCTGGTGCCAATCCCATCCAACCACAGCAGGTAATCCCGTGTAAATGGACACGCGATTACCCCAGCGGTACAGGTCGCTCAAACCCTCGATTATCACCGGCGACCCTTCAACGTTCTCTTGCATCCACTCAATCGCTTCAAGATCGTATTTCAATGTTAGAGGCACTTCATCATCTTGGTACGTAACTGTGCTCATGTAAGCCATACCATCTAATCCCAGCCCCGACATCTGAAATCTCGTGCTATTGCGGTCCCTGGTCCCGAGAATCGGATACAGCATCACGCCTATAACCAAAATCGCCAGCAGACCCATCCAAACACCCCTGCCCACTCGCACACCACTCAACGATAATTTGCCAGCGTCGGCCAGTACCCAGAGAAAATACGCGGAAGCTATACCAAGTAAGACCCAGGCCTGCAAATAAAACTTGAACACCGTGTTCATGCGGCCAATATCATCTTTAACCGTAAATATATCCACGCCAATCGTCAGCGCCATCGCCATAACCGCCAACCCAACTGCGACTAACGAATACCGACTGCCGGAAATCCCTGATCGATGAGCGACCAGGCCAGCCGCAAAGATAGATGCACCGACCATCAAAGCAAATGCAATAACCGCAAAACCTGTTACAGCAAGGGATGCAACCACTGCTAAAAGAAGAATCATAACGACCTGCCACGTCCAACCTGCCAAACCTACTCCGGGCATAGGTGGGTTAGCAAGCAATGTAAATGCCTGGTAAAGACGCTCTCGCCACGTAAAAACGTTCCAACTTATGATCAAGAATATAAAGATCGAGTGTATGAGGATGTAACGCCACAGCTCGGTTGTAAACTGACTCTTAACCACTCCGTTGTTGAATAATTCAAAGCTGGCATGGAACGGCAAATAAACGGCGTATCCAACAATTACTACAAGCGCCGTGCTCGCAATACCAATCATCAACCGTTCCAAGAACGCCCTGCGGGAACTCAAAAGCTGCCCACCTATTAGGAATGTACCTGTCAGTATTAATTGCGTAGGAAAATCCCAGGCATTGATCGTTCGAAGTGATCCCACCAAAACTCCAATAACTACGAGGCCAGTCATAGTTTCGAATTTTGGTCGGTTCCTGCCTATTCGCAAGAATGCAGCGATGATCGCCCCAAGAGCTGTTATTGCCACCGGAATAGCGATCAAATGAGCATGTAGATCGGCAAAAAGAAACGTGAAAAATGGAAACTCTGTGATTTCATGCCCTAACGAATCGGGTGCCATCATTCTGGAACTTCTCCAAAAATCGAACTGGCCAAAACCCCCGTTTTGGAAAAATACTCTCACTGCTCCCTGAAATACTTGAATAAGACCATCAATATTTCCAGCTACCACTACAAATAAAACACCGAGTAAACCTGCATAAATCGGCGACCTACGTGACCATGCGGGAACCCGTTTTGCACGCAAAGTCAACTCCGCTAGTCCGGAGACAATCGAGAAAACACCTCCAGCCGTAAGTGCGAACAACCACGGAAGGGCAAGGTTGTAAGCTACGGACGGCACGATCCCCGTAAAACGAATTAAAGAGGCAACCATGAACTGCCCAAAATAGTAATAATTCAAATAACCGCCTGCGTACCACGGATCGTAAGGCGGTACTGTTGATGACTTCACCACAGCATTCAGGTAGGCGAAGTCCATCGGTTTCTCTCCACCTTTCCACGGGTGCCACAAGTCAGGGTTCGCAGCACGCACAAGCAAAAACCCTACAAAGGCCACTAGCAATAAAAGCTCCATCCAAACTATCCTGCGTATATTGGATCTGATATGGCTCATAAAGTCATTTCCGAGGAAGCGATGGGTCAAAAGTGAAATCGCAGCAACAATAAGACCCCCGATCAAAACGGCCCAGAAACTGAACGAAACAATGTTTAGGCTGACCAAAAGCCATGTAACCGTTGCCACGAAAACCAAACCGAGTGTCTTGGCGAAAAGATATCCGCGATCAGGCCATGGTCGAAAAACTACAAACGCTATAGGTAGGACGATAAGAGCAAACAATTGAGCGGCCACGTACCAAACAACCGGAGTAACCCAATCCGGCAACCAGCGTGAAAATGTAATCGAACCCCAAGTACCACCGGATTGCTGTGAAAGCGCATCACGATCAGAAAGAAGCAACCCTGTCTCACTTTGTTGAACTTGGGTCCCATCCATGTCTGTCGAACCGATTTCGACACTCAGTTGCTGAGCTGTCAAACGACCTGCATTCGCGAAGATGAACGTTTGTGGGTGCTCGTAAACCGAGAAGCTTTCGTCCGCCCAACCAAAATCAACGGTAAACAACCCACCAGATGGTTCATCGAACTGATCGGGCGGACCAAAATCCAATCGAGCAAATGGATCTTCATAGTAATCAACACCCAATCCGCCAATATGGCGCCCATTCGAATACGCCATTTCGTACCCGAGTTCACCAGAAAAAAGTTTTTCATAGAAGACGGAGGTGACGGGATAACGTTCAGGTAATCGAGGAATAGTTGCGTAGAGCCTGTTGCTTAGCAAAACAAAATAGTCGGATTCAGAAAGCAACGTGGTCAGTTTGTCGAATTTTTTAGAATTCTCATCGTTGTAAAGTTCAGCCCTCTCCTGCATTCGCAAACCTGTAACTCCAGGTACTCCCTCTTCCCAGTGCTCTTGAACAACTTGAGAACCAGCGTCTGCGTTACCTCTAAGCCAGTTGGAAACCTCGTTTAACGGATGCTGACCGGAGTACACGCTCATGAATGAAAACGAGTAATGAACGGTAAGCACCAAAATCAATCCAATTGGTAATGCCTGCAACCAACGTTTCGAAGGTTGCAGAGACTTAATCACTTCGAAAATCCACCAAAGAAAACGGGCACCATACAGAATAAGAAACGGAGTTACAGGCATCATGTAACGCATAAACTTCACGTCAAACCAACCCGTAATAAACAGATAAGGAAGCACCCAGGCCAGTATTACAAGATCAGCCTTTCTTTGAGCCAGTACTCCGGCAATAACCGACCCAATCAAACCAAGCAAAACCGTCAATCCTAGGGCAGGACCAAGCCCCCAGGTACCAAGCTGTACCGCCTGGTAAAAGTACCGTGGGGTATCTTCATATTGGCGGGTGAATGGAAAATCTACCTCTCTGCGAACCATTTGCCCTTGTGTTGAGATGTTGTCGACGTAAGTTTTGAAATCTATGAACATGTAGGGCTGAACAACTATCAACACCACGAGTACGACCACAGCCGTGATCAACATGTTCTTATACGCAATACGACGTTGTTTGGACGCATCATCAGGGGTTACACCAAACGAGTCATAGCGATCGCCTCTACGTGATGT
>Ga0187833_10000310_pt1 | contig 57464 bp, 70 predicted proteins | sample ETNtaG_37_FD_167968 | JGI IMG/M metagenome (GOLD analysis project Ga0187833, IMG submission 167968) | Marine microbial and viral communities from oxygen minimum zone, Eastern Pacific Ocean - ETNP2014_SV_400_PacBio MetaG (Illumina Assembly) | ecosystem: Environmental > Aquatic > Marine > Hypoxic...
CCTTTTAAAAAAAATTACTTTGAACGCTCTAATAACGATGAACATAGAGGAAAAAAGAAATTTAGGTTTAAAAAGTACAGTCGGAGGGGTAGAAATAGAGCTTTTTAAATAATGAAAAAGCTTTTAGAGATCTTGTTTCTGGGTTTGTTCTTATGAAGGCATTTATTGATTGGCATAAAAAATATGTAGAATGGTGGAAGAAAAAATTAAAGATTTCTAATTATGGAATCTTTTGGATATCTTTTATTAAGGGATTGATTATTGGTTTATTGATTTATCATTTTTTTATCAAATAATGAAAAAGCTTTTAGGGATCGTGGTTCCGGGTTTGTTGTGACCAGGTAATGTCAATATCTGTTTGTGGCTTATATTTGAAGAAAGTTAAGTATTAGTTTGTTTCTTTAGTCGCCATCGAGAGCCTTCTCTAATAATAAAACCAACACAATTCTTCGATCCACACTTGCAAATATGATCTTTATAATTACAATCAAAACTAAATCCATAATCATAAGATAATTCTTCATTTTTTTTTATATTCCTTAATGCAGTGATCCATATTGATGATTTACTTTCATCAAGAGCTTCACAATTAGGATTACATGAATGATTAATTAGTCGAGCTTTATTAAATTCAAAATCTCCATCTAAAAGATATTTTTTATTAAGTGTAAATAAATAAGTAATATCATAGCCATACTTAGTATCTTCATCTGCCTGTTTGTGGGTAATTTTTTTTCCTCTATATTCAATTATTCTTTCATTCCTTTTTATATTACGCGCAGCGCAAAGACCTTTACGATGAATATTAGATTTAATAACCTTATATGCTTTCATGATATTTTTTCTTAATTTGTAATTTTTATGATGTATTAATCTATTTTTTGAAAAAAAAAACAAAAATTAATGATGTAAAACGAGATCATTTGTAGACCCAATTCCTCGCATTTCTAAACCGAGAATCAGAGGTTCAAATCCTCTAGGGCGAGCCAATTCTAGTGCATATATCCAACATTTGTCGCTCTATTGTTGTAACGCGGGTTAGATTTTGTCTTTATTTTCGGGCACTTGGTAACAGAAAGTTCCTTTAATAATTTTTTAAACTTGACATTTCATATCAAATCAATTTAAAGGTGCAATGTTGTTAGTTTTTTCTAACAATGAAGTTAAATTTAATAAGAAAGAAGATAAAATGAGTATAAGTGGAAAAGTAAAATGGTTTAATGGAACAAAAGGTTATGGTTTCATTGAAAGAGACGACAAAGAAAAAGATGTTTTTGTACATTCTTCAGCAGCTCGAGAAGCAAACTTAGAGTTAAACGAAGGCGATGCACTAACATTTGAAGTTGAGAACGGTGAAAAAGGCCCTTCCGCAGTTAATCTGCAAAAAGCTTAATCATATTTCAATAAATTTCAAACACATTTGGGGTGGAACTTAATAAAGTTTATAATATTTAATTTCTGCCCCACGTAATTGCACTAAAAAATAACAAACTCAGAACCAAGATTATCAAAAAGCGTTTCATCATTTAGTTGCAGACATCTGTTTTATCAACAGCTCCTTTTCCCGTTCACTAGTTAGATTATCTATTCCTGGATAAAGGATATTTTCTTCTTTTTGATTGTGTGATTCCAGCACCTTGAATAGAGCAACTTCTTCTTTACAAGGATCTTGATTTATCTTCGTATGAAGTTTTCTTTTTATTTCCTGAAGATGATTTTTGATCTGGACATGTTCCATTCTCATAACTGAAGTCGGGCCACCATCTTTGATGCCAGTTTTTCTCTCAAAGACAGGAAACAAGATATCTTCTTCCCAGATAATATGTCGCTCAAGTTCACTTTTAAAAAGAAGAAAAATGCCTTCAGCTCGTTCAACGTTGACCAATTTTTCCGCACTATACATTTTGATTTTATTATCTAATCTATCGTGATCTACGCTCATGAATTCTAAAATTGTAGTCATGAACTAGTGATACTACAAATTCCTTGCAGCATATATGATGTAACTTAATTAAAGATTTGAACATTTTATTGAATTATTTTATGACAAATGTTCGTTTACAAAGTATTTTTAACATAAGATGGGTATGAACAAATTACAAGTTTCTCGAAATTTTTGAATGATATAGTATTATAAAATTATGTTTAAATCTGGAGATATAATTAATTCAAAAACTCGAAATATTGAAATGAACGAAGGAAGACATAATAGAGCTAAACTTGGTTTTATTTTAATGTCTACTGATCTAGCAGCAGAAAGTGATTTTTTTGATATTGTCCCTAAAGATGTAGCTATTCATATTACTCGATTAAAAACGGATGATTATACAACTAATGAAACATTATCTAAACATATAGAATACATGGCAGATGCAGCATCAAGAATTCAACCAGATGCAAAACCAAATGTCATAAGTTATAGCTGTACATCAGGATCTATTGTTATTGGTGAAGAAAAAATAATGGCTGAAATAAAAAAAGGAGCGCCGTATGCAATTCCTATGACGCTTATAACGGGAGTCGTTGATGCGTTACGCGAATTACAAATAAAAAAAATAGTTGTAGGAACGCCTTATTTAGATGAAATTAATACAAAAGAAGCTGAATTTTTACATAACAAAGGTTTTAAAATTATCAATATTCAAGGATTAAATCTAACAACAGGCATTGAGTTTGGAAGAGTAACGCCCGAATATTGGAAAAAATTTGCATTAGAAATAGAAGATAAAGATTCAGATGCAATTTTTTTAAGTTGCGGAGGAATTAGATCTGTAGAGGTAATACAGGAAATTGAAAATATCACAGGAAAACCAGTTATAACTAGTAATCAAGCTCAAGTTTGGAGTTGTTTGAGAAAAGCAGGAATAAAAGATAATATCCAAGGCTTTGGTCAAATATTTAATTGCGCTGGCGATTCATTAATAAATTAATCTTTTTTATGAATTTACCTACTCATAAAAAAAAATTGATATACACCAACAAATCACTCAGGCGTACAGATAGAAAATCAGGTGCACGTAATAAAAAAATAATAAAGCCTCTTTATTCAAGTCCTTGTTATCTTGAAGGAATTGAAAAACAGAAAAAGAGAATATGAAAAAATTTGACCAACAAACTCAGTATGGCAACACATATGGATATCTTGGCTCTTTGGGATTTGTTGTTATGGCAACAGACACAGTTATACAGGAGAATCTTCGCACACTAGCTCCTGATGGCGTTTCAATATCTGTTGCTCCTGTCGCAAGTCCTAACGAAATTACCGTCGAAGGTCTTCGTAAACATATAGATACAATGGCTAATGCTGCTTCTCTAATCCAACCTGATGCACCTCCAGACTTAATTTGTTATGCATGTACCTCAGGTTCAATTGTTATTGGCGAGCATGCTGTTGCTGAACAAATTCGTCTTGGCGCTCCAAAATCACAACCAATGACATTGGTGACGGGCGTTATTGATGCACTTCGTACTTTAAATGCTAAATCTATTGTTGTTGGTACGCCTTATATTGACGAAGTTAATAAGCTGGAATATCGCTTCATGACTAATCAAGGATTTAATGTTCTTGATATTAAAGGGATGCAAATTGATGATGGCTCTATAATGGGCAAGATTGCCCCAAGTTATATAAAAGAATTTGCGTTATCACTCGACAGACCCGAGGCAGACGCAATTTTTATCAGTTGCGGAGGAATACGCACCATAGATATTCTTCAGGAAATTGAGGAGGAGGCTAATAAACCAGTTATTTGCTCCAATCAAGCAATGATGTGGAGTTGCTTGCGTCGAATTAATGTATCACTAACCGTTAAAGGATATGGGCGGCTATTTGAAATTCCTGAAATTGTTGATCCTCGTTCAATTTAAATTTATCTATAGAAATATGTAAGATCGGTTTAATCAGCACGCTTGCAAAGTGTGTATTGGAGTATAGGGTATAATTATGAATGAACCAGTTATTAGCAAAACTTCGGAATATTTTAAAAAAAAAGGTATAGTTTTACCTAAAATTTCTGAGCTGTGTAATCCTCATACAGTAGATAAAAACATAATAAATAAACTTAAAACGGTAGATAAAGATGCAATGGATCCTTTAAATTTATTTCGAGTACATTGGTTTAATAACAGAGATCACATTGGATTTTCAAAAGTACCTGAATATGTTGTTCTGCCTAACGAATTTACAGGCGTTGAAGCAAAAATTATTGTTAATGTAGGGAGATTGTTTCCTCTTATTGCAGCACATAAAGTTTTAGCAGCTTATGGTTGTTTGCTTCCAAGAATATTAAATGGTGATTTTGATTATTCAAAACAAAAAGCAGTATGGCCATCAACAGGAAATTATTGCAGAGGTGGAGTTGCAATATCAAGAATTTTAGGCCTGAAGAGTGTTGCGATCTTACCTGAGGGGATGAGCAAAGAACGTTTTGATTGGTTAGATAAATGGGTAGAGGATCCAAAAGACATTATAAAAACATCCGGTACAGAAAGTAACGTAAAAGAAATATTTGATGCTTGTAACAATCTAAAAAAAGATCCAAAAAATGATATTATCGATCAATTTACAGAATATTACAATTACTCAATACACAGAGCTGTCACGGGACCGTCTTTTGAAAAATCTTTTTTGCAAGTTAAAAAAGATTCAAATTTAAATGCAAGATTTTATGTTTGTGCATCCGGTTCAAGTGGTACTTTGGCAGCAGGAGATTATCTTAAAAATAGTTTGGGGACTTTAACTGCTGTAGTTGAAGCTCTTGAATGCCCAACATTACTAAAAAATGGTTATGGAGAACATAATATTCAAGGGATTGGAGATAAACTTGTTCCACTGATTCATAATGTTATGAATACTGATTTTGTAGTAGATGTTTCTGATAAAGCTACTGATAATTTAAATTTAGTATTTAACACTAAAATTGGCAAAGAATATTTAATTAATAAATTAGGATTAAAAAATTCATTGGTAAATACATTACCTGAATTTGGTCTTTCAAGTATAGCAAATATTATAGCATCAATAAAATTAGCTAAATATATGAATTTAGGAAAAGAAGATGCTATTATAACAGTTGCAACTGATGGAGCTGATCTTTATTTATCAGAATTGGAAAAAACAAAAAATAATTATCAAGGTGCTTTCGACAATGCTGCTTGCTCAAATATATATAAAAAATATTTAAAGGAAATTGATTCAGACAATATGCTTGAATTATCTCAAAATGATAAAGAAAGGATATTTAATTTAGGATATTACACTTGGGTTGAGCAACAAGGGGTAAGTTTAAGTAATTTTGAAAAAAGAAAAGATCAACAATTTTGGCTTGATCATTACAACCACATGACATCTCTTGATGATAGAATTGAAAAATTTAACGCACTTTAGTTATTTTTTGATACTTTCCTATTTTGTCAGATGTTGAAAATGACTAATTATTGTATCATCATGCTGGATCGAGTTAGATGAACAACAGTTAAAATAAAATGCATAAAAATAGGAAGGATAAATGTTTAAAAAAAATTTACTTAAATTAAGAGAAAAAATGAAGCAAGATAATATAGATCTTGCAGTTATAACCGATGATGACAACCTGTATTACTTTACCGGATACCATAATTTTGTTCATATGGAATTTGGTCGCCCAACAATTCTTCTTGTGCCAAAAGATGATGAAAGCACATTAATCACACCTTTATTGGACCTCTTTTTAGTGCCAGAGGATGCTCCTGTAAAGAAAGTAGAGACCTGGAATGACGGCATTGGTAATGAATGGAGAGAATTTTTACCAAAAATTATAAAACGAAATATAAATATTGCATGCGAGAAATACAAAATAAATGCGCCAGTAAGTGTTTATTTATCTGAATTAATGGATGGAAAACCTATGGGAGATATCACACCAATAATAAATGACATCCGCATGATTAAAACAGATGAAGAATTGAAAATTGCAAGACATGCAGGAGAAGTTGCCATGGCTATGATGGAAGGTGCAAAAACAGCAATGGGACATAACGTTGCTGAATATGAAATTGCTATCGCGCAATCACAAGCAGGCACTAGAAAGGCAGCTGAACTTTTAAAAACTCATTATCCGAATAATATAAGCATGTCACCAAACATACATTTCTTGCCTGTAATGGCCTCCGGGAAAGATTTACCTAGAACACATCATCGCCCAACAACAAAATTAGTCAAAAGAGGAGAACCTGTATTTGTTTGTTATTGTGGATCAACAAATTTTCATAGATTTAGATTAGGTTTTGATCGCGTTTTTTGGATTGAAGAAATTCGGGATAAAGATCAAATAAAAGCTCAAGAAGTTGCAGTAAAGTCTCAAAAAGCTGCCTTAGATGTACTTCGTCCAGGTGTTACAGCAGAAGAAGTACATGCGGCTTATGCCGATACCATTCAATCCGAAGGCTATCCTTATCCAAAATATCGATGTGGACGAGGAACTGGTTTTAGCGTTTTAGAAGAACCTCAAATTGTTGTAGGTAATAAAACAGTTCTTAAACCAGGAATGGTATTAGTTGTGGATGGAGGCTGTTGTACTAAAGATTTTCGAGGTCAAGTTGGAGATAGCTTTATAATTACAAAAGATGGATATGAGCAAATTACCCATCACTCCAAGGATATTAAAGATTTAATAATTTAAATGATTCAATATAAAAAATGAAAAAATTTATTATTGAACCTGAAAGAAAAGTCGAAATTATTCATGAAACTGACGTCTTGGTTGTGGGTTCAGGCCCTGGTGGTTTGTCTGCCGCATTAGCAGCTGCCAGAACAGGGGTGAAGGTTACATTAGTTGAAAGATTTGGTTGTTTTGGTGGAAATATTACAGTGGTTGGCGTTGAAGGATTCACTTGGTATAGACATGAGAAAACCAACGAAGCAGGAGGTATTGTACATGAATTTGAAGAACGTGCAAAAGCTATGGAGGCCGCAGTACCTGAAAGCCAATCTATAGGTACCGAACTTGATAGTGAAAGGTTTAAATTGGTTGCTGATAAGTTAGTCCAGGAAGCTGGCATTCATCCAATGCTGCACCGACTATTTGTTTCTCCAATAATAGAAGAAAATACTATTAAAGGTATAATTGTAGAATCTAAGTCGGGTAGAGAAGCGATAATGTCAAAATGCATTATTGATGCAACAGGTGACGCTGATATTGCATCACGTTGCGGAGTACCACTTAAAAAAACACTTGTTGAAGAAATGATATCAGCAAGCGTTATGTTTCATTTATCTGGCGTTGATAAAAAAACTTTTATGAAAGAAGTTAAAGATAATCCCCAAACATATAGCGACTGGACCAATGGCGAATGGAAAATTGAAACAAGTGGCAAGGAAGATAAAATGTTTTCTCCTTTTTTAAAAGATCCATTTAAAAAAGCTATAAATGCAGGAATAATTAAATCTGATTTAAACACTATTTCTGGAACATGGGGAGCCATGCATGACACAGGTGAGTTGACTTATATGAATTTAGTCCACCTTAAAAAATGTGATGGAACAAACGCTGATAGTTTAACTTATTTTGAAATTGAAGGTCGTAAACAAGCGATGCAAGCTATTAAGGCTTTACGTAGATATGCACCAGGATGTTCAAATGCACATTTAAGAAATTTTGGAATGACAATTGGTATTAGGGATACACGTAAAATTGATGCAATTTATAATTTAACAGAAAAAAATGTGAGAGGGCAGGCAAAATTTGAAGATTCAATTGGAATTTTTCCAGAATTTATTGATGGATATGGAATGTTAATTCTCCCAACCACGGGAAGATATATGCAAATACCTTATCGATCAATTTTACCTAAAAAAATATCAAATTTGCTTGTTGTGGGGCGAGCTATAGGTGGTGATAAAATTGCCCATGCTACTACAAGAAATATGGCTTGTTGTGTTGTCACTGGTCAAGGAGGAGGAATTGCCGCCGCACTATCTGTAAAAAGTGGGAAACTTCTTAACGAAGTTAATATGACCAATGTACAAAAAGAATTACAAACACAAAATGTACGTTTTTCATGATTACCAAGAATGACCGGTCCTTTAAATCCTACGATGCTACACCACTGACACCCAAAGAAATATGTTGGTTGATTTATATCAAAAAAAAATTCAAGTGTTACACGTACAGATTTTTGTGCTAGAGTCCAATCCAACTTATTTATGAACTAAATAATAATAATAGGAAACAATATGTTTAAATTTGATTTACAGATCCCAACTTACGCAGAATGGAAAGTTCAATTGGATAAATTAATGAAAGAACAGCCTGAACAAGCCAAAAAATATCAGGAGCAAGTTCAGAAATTTTGGCAGGATTTTTTTGAAGATACATTTAAAATAAAAAAATAATCAATTACGCTTGTATTAAAATTATATAATATAACAAAAGTCAATTAAGAAATTTCCAGAATAACGTAAAACCTTTTAGATCTGTCTTAACTTACGGTAAACGGCCTTATCATAAATATTTTTACGTACCCACACCATAGATGAGAATTAAAGACAATTAAAAAAGTTTTTGATACCTTGTATTGCAAAAAAAATTTTAAATGATTAAAAAATTATTTTCATACATCTTCCTAATTTTTTTCACTACAAACGTTACCGCAAATGAAATCGTAATGAAATGCAAATTTAAAAAATATAAATATATTACTCAAGATTTAGGTAATATTATTTTAACTACAAAAAAGAAAGGTGAGCCAAAATGGGTTGGATGGTGCCCTGACAAAAAAACTGAAGATAACAAACACTGGTTTGTTTCTGCAAAAAATCGAGAATTAATCATAAGCGATTTAAAAGGTGTTTGCATGATTGAAAAAGGAGAATTTTTAATGAAAAGTGGAAATAAAAGTTTTTTTAGATCAATTACATCGGTTACTGATTTTAAAAAACTTACTTACACTAGTGAATTTTTTTGGAAGAATAGAAAAAAAAAAATAAAAAGAAAGGAAAGGTGCACAGAGGTTGAAAAATAATAAATTTATAACCACTTTTTTTTCAGGAATTAAATGAAAAAACTATCTTTTATCTTCAAATTATTTACCTAGTTTTGTAAGATTTGATATAATAAATTAAGAAAGGAGATATTATTATGGCATATGCAATCGTATTTTTAGTGTTTATGGCTTGGTGGACTAATCAGTAAACTAAGCAACATTGTAACCTTTTAGCGAAATTAGAATGTACCAGTGGTATTTGTTTACTTAAACAAATTTGTAAATACCGCACTGGATTGTGAATGCGTGGAAAATCTATCTGCAACTCTGTAGGGTGCGCCAATAAATCCAGGTTTTTTTATCTTGTTTTTCTATTATAAAATTACAATATTTGACTAAAGTCTATTACAGTTGGTATTAACTAGTTTAGAAGATATTTATGAATATGGAATTATTAGTTTTAGGCGGTTACGGACTATTTGTTTGGTCTGCTTTTATCTTTACTTTAGCGAGCTGTTTTTTGCTTTATGCAAAAACAAAAAAAGAACTTAAGGAACAAGAAAAAAAATTTTTAATTGAGTTTAAACTAATACCAGTTGTAGAAACTGAGTTTGTCAAACAAAAAAAAATTTCAAAAGAAATTTTATCTGGTAGCCCAGTACATTAGTCATTAGTTAATTGCTCGATATCTTTTTATGTTGAGTAAAAAAGTCCGATCTAAAATTGTTATTTTGACGTTCTTACTGATTTCATTGATTATAGTCGTATTTTTTGTTCTTAAATCTTTGGAAGAAAACGTACTTTACTTTCTTTCTCCAACCGAAATTTATAATAAAGAAAACATTTCTTTTAATGAAAAAATTAGAGTGGGGGGGCTGGTAAAGAATGGTTCAGTAACCCATAATCAAACGTCCGTCAATTTTATTGTAACAGACTTAAATAACGAAATTATAGTTTCTTATAGCGGATTTCTTCCTAATCTTTTCTCAGAAGGGAAAGGCGTTATTGTTGAGGGTAAGCTAAAAGATAAAAAATATTTTATCGCAGATAAAATTTTAGCAAAACATGACGAAAACTATATGCCTCCCGAAGTAAAGGAAGGCCTTGAAAAAGTTAAAAATTAGCAAAAAAAGATAAATTTAAGTATCAGGTTTTCATAATCTATTTTTACCTGTAATATATTTCAATGTTAAAAAATTTTTTTCCAAATAAAATTCTTTCATTCGGGGATAAATTTTTTTTTAATTTAGTTATTTTATTGGCTTCAATTATTCTTATTGGATTAATTAGCGCCCTATTTATTTCACCTCCTGATTATGTACAAGGAGATTCAGTTAGAATTATGTATGTTCACGTTCCATCATCTATACTGGCTCTTACTTGTTTCGGTTTTATCGGAATAGCCTCAATTTGTACTTTAATTTTTAAGATTAAAATCCTTCCATTAGTTGCAAAAAGTTTAGCTCCTGTGGGTTTTCTTTTTTGTTTAATCTCAATTGTAACTGGTTCTTTGTGGGGCAAGCCAACATGGGGAATATGGTGGGCATGGGACGCAAGGTTAACTTCAATGATTATCTTGCTGTTTTTTTATCTTGCTTATATGTCTATTTGGAGATTTGTAAATAATTTTGAAAGAGCAAATATAATTTCCTCTGTAATTGGAATCATAGGCACAATTAACTTGCCAGTAATTAAATACTCTGTAGATTGGTGGAACACACTTCATCAACCTTCAAGTATAAAACTAACTTCTGCTCCAACTATTCATTACACAATGCTCATTCCCCTGATTATTATGTTTGTAGGAATGATCATTTACGCCTTGATTATTTTTTTAATGAAATATAAATCTGAAATAATCAAATTTAAATTAGACAGAAAAAAAAACGAAAATTAATAAGATATTAAATTTACTCAATATTTTTTTTTGATTTTTTGTTGTGTAATAAAAGGATAAATATGCCAATCATAAAAAAAACAAAGGGTAAGGACCAAAGCAAAAAAGTGTTAATTTTAATAGGAGGTTTAAGGAGAATAAAATCTCCATACCTATCAGTTAAAAATTTATAAATTTCTTCGTCTGTATTATTTTTTTGAACCATTGTTCTTATAAGTACACGTAAATCTTTTGCAAGTGGGGCGGAAGAGTCATCTATGGATTGATTTTGACAGACTAAGCATCTAATATTTTTTGTAATATTGCGAGCTCTTATTTCTTGTTTTGGGTTTTGCAAAAATTCTTCTGGTTCAACAGAATAACTACTCTTTGAAAAAAGTAGTATCATTATGAAAATGTTAACAATAGATAGTAAAGTTTTTGCCACTAATATCCGGTCTCCCTAATTTTTGAATAAAATGCTTCATAATTTTTTTTGGTAATGGGTCCAACCAAACGATATTTAATCACACCGTTTGAATTAACGATAAATGTTTCGGGTAATCCATAAACTCCCCAATCTATTCCTAAACGGGCATTTGGATCGACCAAAATTTTTGAATAAGGATTACCCAATTTTTTCAACCACTTGATGACTCTTTTTGAATCATCTTTGTAATTTATTCCTATAATCTTTAGTCCTTTTTCATTCGATAATTTTTTCAAATAAGAATGTTCATCACGACAGGGCTTACACCATGTAGCAAAAAAATTTACTAATGTAGTTTCATTTATAAATTCGTCAGGTGATGTAAAAATTTTATTTTCCAACAATAATTCTGCTTCAAATTCTGGAACTTTTTGATTTATTAGTACAGAAGGAAGTTCAGATGGATTGCGATCGATAATTAATAAATAAAAGAATACGAATAATATTAAAAAAAATACAATAATAGGAAAAATTAATATTTTTTTTTTCATATGGATAAATGTTTTATTTTTTTTAAATTGTTTTTCATTGAAAATAATCCTCCTAAGAATATTAAAAATGCACCAATCCATATCCAAATTACAAGAGGATTATAATATATTCTTACAATCCAACCTTCATTTACATCACCATCTCCAAGAACAATATATAAATCTCTAGATAAATTTGTGTGTATAGAGGCCTCTGTTGTGGAATTATTTGCGACAGGATAAAAACGATTTTCAGGTTTTAATTTGGCGATAATATTTTTTTTATTATTATAAACCCAAAAATTTCCCTGTAGTGCTATATAATTTGGACCCGCAATCTCATTTATTTCCTTAAAGACGATATTGTAATTATAAATTTTAGTTTCGTTATTTACTTTCATACGTATTATTTTTTCTTTTTGCCATATACTTGAACCTGTTATTCCCAAAATTAACAAAGCAATACCCAAATGGGCTATAATCATACCAATTGAATATTTAGGTATATTATTTTGTGTAACTTCTTTATTTTTTGTAACTAATTGTTGAATTATTGTTAGTAGAATATTTGCGATGATCCAAAATGCCAAGATGATTCCTGCTAAGCCAACTATGTTGTAAGATCGATATATCCAATAAAATATTGCAGAAATTATAAAGCTAAGAAGGATACATGGTAGTGATTTTATTAAAATTTTTATTGTATCAACTTTTTCCCACGATAACATTGGTCCTATTCCCATCACCAGAATAGCTGGTATCATTATAGGGATAGTCACTGAATTAAAATAAGGTTCACCAACAGATATTTTATTATTAGAAAAAACCTCAACCATTAAAGGGTATGTAGTTCCCAAAAATACAGAAGCGCATACGACTATCATAATAATATTATTTACTAGTATTGAACCTTCTCTGCTGAAGAAAGAAAAGTAACGTCTATTTAAGAAATTTTTTGATTTTAATCCAAACAGTATTAACGAATATCCACCCAATAGAGCAACAAATGTAAGAATGTATATTCCTCTTGTTGGATCTAAAGCAAATGTATGCACACTTGTAAGTATGCCGGATCTTACAAGAAATGTTCCAATTATACTTAACAGAAACGAAAGTATAGATAAAAGCAAAACCCATGATTGAAGAGATTTTCTTTTTTCAACAGTAATTAGAGAATGAACCAAGGCAGTGCCGAGTAGCCATGGCATAAATGAGGCGTTTTCGACAGGATCCCAAAACCACCATCCTCCCCATCCTAATTCGTAGTAAGCCCATATTGAGCCAAAGGCAATGCCAGCTGTTAAAAAGATCCAGGCAGTTAATACAAAAGGTTTAATATAGCAATACCATAGAATCTTTTGTTCCGTACTAATGCTCATGGCCGCAACACTAAAAGAGAAGGCTGCTGAGAAGCCAACATAACCAATATATAACAAAGGTGGATGAATAGCTAAAGCTGGATCTTGAAGTAATGGGTTAAAACCTAATCCATTTGTATGGGATGGCATCATTCTATCAAATGGATTTGATGTAAGTATTGTAAATAATAAAAAACCTACAGTGATAATCGCCTGAGTTTCTAAAGTTTTTGAAATAAAAATAAAATTTGTTTGGTTATATAATTTAAAGATAAAATAATTAAAAATAGTTAGAACAAGTATCCATAATAACATAGAACCTTCATGATTGCCCCAAACACCAGAAATTTTATACAACAAAGGCTTAGTTGTATGTGAATTTTGAAAGACGTTAATTACACTAAAATCTGAAACTATATGGCAGTATATCAGTGAAAAAAATGATACCAAAGCGCATAATAGTAAGCCGTTTACAGCGATCTTGTTATATTGCAGTATTGAATAAAAGTTTTTTTTATGGGAAATCACAAATTGAAAAATAGCGAATAATAAAGATAACCAAAGTGTAAGATTTCCTAAAGAAGGAGCCATGAATATAGATATATCATATCTATTTTTTTATAATGAACAATTATGAAAACATAAAAGTCACATCCCATTTATCTAATGAAAGTTCAATTGATATTTTAAAATATGCAAAAATTTGTTAAAGTTTTTCTATGAGCATATGGGGGAATCTTGTTGGTGGTTTTATTGGTTTTTCTTTCGCTGGACCAATCGGTGCTTTAATAGGTTCGATTATTGGAGGTAAAATTTCATCTGCAAGAAAAGGAAGTTTTCAGCAAAGTCTTGCCCAATCTCAGCAGATTTTTATAATTTCTTTAATTATTCTAACTGCAAAATTAGCCAAGGCAGACGGTCAAGTTTCTAAAGATGAATTAATTGCCATAAAAGAAAAATTAAAAATTCCAGATCATGAAATTGATCAGGTTGGAAAGATATTTAACAAAGCTAAAAAAGATAGCTTAGGTTATGAACCTTATGCTCAGCAGATAGCTCAAATTTATCGAAACAATCCTGTAGTTTTAGATGAAGTGATCAATATTTTGTTTTATATCGCAGAAGCAGATGGCAAAATTTCTGATTCAGAGCTGATAATGATAAAAAATATTGCCAGAATTTTCAATCTTACCGACATTCAGTTTGAAGGGATTAAAGAATCAAGAAAAGGATCAGATAAATTAAATCCTTACATTGTGTTGGGATGCAGTTCTAACGACGATTTTGCAACTATCAGAAAAAAATATCTTCAACTTTCAAAAGAACATCATCCAGATGCTTTAATAAATAAAGGAGTACCTAAAGAAGTGGTAGAACAAAGTAAGAAAAAAATGAGAGCAATTAATTCTGCCTTTGATAAAATTGAAAAAATCCACACCTAATCATTTGCGGTTACTACTCCACTTATATTTTAAAAATTCAATAAAAAATTTTCGTATAAATAAACTTTATTGATGTCAGTTGAGTATATCCAAATTATATTAAAAATTAAGATGATTTTAGTTTTTTTATTTGATGTATATAGTGAAATATTATTGATGCGCTATTCGAAATGTTGAGACTTTCAACTTTTTTATTTATATTTATTCTGAACAAAAAATCTGAATTCTTTTTTGTTTGATATTTTAAGCCATAACCTTCTGAACCAAATAGTAAAACATTTTTTCCATACCAATCGTGTTTTGTAAAATCTTTACTGCTTTCCGAATCAAAACCATTTATCCAAAAGTTTTTTGATTTTAAGTATTTTAAAACTGTATTAATATTGGATATTTCAAAAATATTTAATAACTCCATACATCCGCTAGCACTTTTGTAGAGAAGTTTACTTTGACTAGGATAGGATCTTTCAGTGACTATTATTCCATCAACATTAAATGAAGCAGCGCTCCTTATTATTGATCCGATATTTCTTGGGTCAGTGACTCCTTCCAGAGCAACAAAAGTGATATTTTTTTTTTCGGAATTTTGAATTAAATATTCTTTTATATTAGTTTCTTCTAGGGGTTCGATTTCAGCAATTAATCCTTGGTGTAAAATTTGATCTTTTGAACATAATCTATCTAATTCTTTCTTAGTTTTATAAAAAACCTTTACTTCTTTTAATAAGTGCTTGTCCTGATTTCTACTATTTAGATTTTTTTTTGATTCTTCAGTTAAAAATATTCTTAGGACTTTTCTTTTGGGGTTTTTTAAAGCTTCGGTTACTGCATGTTTTCCAGCGATTAAAAAAGCTGATTTTTTCATGATATTTCAATTATTTTTCCACTAATATCATATTTTTTTGCATAAAATCATTTATTGCATTTATTTAATAACATGCATATAAAACCTTGTTGTTAGAAGCTTTATTGAAAAGGGGGTTACCCCTACTACTACGGAGGGGTACCAAAGCGGTCAAATGGGGCGGGCTGTAAACCCGTTGACTTCGGTCTTCGAAGGTTCGAATCCTTCTCCCTCCACCATTCAAGAAAGTTTATTACAACAGGTGAGTGTGTTATGTTTGGAATGTTGCGGGTGTAGTTCAATGGTAGAACACCAGCCTTCCAAGCTGGTTGTGAGGGTTCGATTCCCTTCACCCGCTCCAAGAACTGATTATAAAGAAAACAAGTATTATTGAGGTAATAAAATGGCAGAGAAAAAGAAATTTGAGAGAAATAAACCGCATGCTAACGTTGGTACCATAGGCCACGTGGATCATGGTAAAACTACATTAACAGCGGCAATAACAAAAATTTTATCTGAAAAAGGTGGAGCTGAGTTTGTAGCTTATGATCAAATTGACAAAGCCCCCGAGGAAAAAGAACGAGGAATAACTATAGCAACGGCTCACGTGGAGTATGAAACAGATAAAAGACACTATGCTCATGTCGACTGTCCCGGGCACGCAGATTATGTAAAAAACATGATTACAGGCGCAGCTCAAATGGATGGAGCAATATTAGTTGTGAGTGCAGCTGACGGACCAATGCCACAAACAAGGGAACATATTTTATTAGCAAGACAAGTTGGCGTTCCAGCAATTGTTGTTTATTTAAATAAGATAGATCAGGTCAAGGATCAAGAATTAGTTGCTTTGGTTGAAGAAGAGATCAGAGAATTATTAACTGCTTATAAATTTCCTGGTGATAAAATTCCAATCGTCAAGGGATCAGCCCTCGCTGCTGTTGAAGGCAAAGATGAAGCTACTGGAAAAAATTCAATTCTTGAATTAATGAAAGCAATTGATGAACATATTCCTCAACCACAAAGACCAAAAGATAAACCTTTTTTAATGCCAGTTGAGGATATTTTTACAATTTCAGGTCGAGGAACGGTTGCAACAGGTCGTGTTGAACAAGGAGTAATTAAAACTGGTGAAGAACTTGAAATAGTGGGAATCAAAGAAACCAAAAAAACAGTTTGTACTGGTGTAGAAATGTTTAGAAAAATTTTAGATACAGGAGAAGCAGGAGATAATATTGGAGCTTTACTAAGAGGTGTCGAAAGAGAAGATGTAGAAAGAGGGCAAGTACTAGCTAAACCAGGTTCTGTGAATCCACATACTAAATTTGAAGCGCAAGCTTATATATTAAAAAAAGAAGAAGGCGGAAGACATACTCCTTTCTTTTCAAAATATAGACCGCAGTTTTATTTCAGAACGACTGATGTAACAGGAGAAGTTGAGCTAGCAAAGGGTACGGAAATGGTAATGCCTGGTGATGATGCAAAATTCACAGTTAAATTAATTACGCCAATTGCAATGAATGAAAAATTAAATTTTGCAATCCGTGAAGGTGGAAAGACTGTTGGAGCTGGTGTGGTAGTTAAAATTTTAGAGTAAAACTCTTTAGGAGTGTAGCTCAATTGGTAGAGCGCCGGTCTCCAAAACCGGAGGTTGTGGGTTCGAGCCCCTCCGCTCCTGCCAAATTAGTGAAATAGTATGATTAGTCCATTTAAATTTATACAAGGGGTTAAAAACGAAGCATTTAGAGTTTCTTGGCCCACAGGAAAGGAAACGTTAACAGGAGCAACAATGGTTGTTTTGTTAGCTATAGTTGCAGCTATATTTTTTTTGATTTTGGATCAAATACTTAAATTTTTATTGAATTTTGCATTAACTATAAGTTTTTAGATTATGAAAAATTGGTACATAGTTCAGACATATTCAAGTTTTGAAAAAAAGGTTGCAAACGCGATCATAGAGGAAGCTAAAAAAGCTAAATTAGAAGATAAGATTGACGAAGTACTTATCCCCACACATGATGTAACCGAGGTTAGAAGGGGTAAACGAGTCCAAAGGAAAAAAAAGTATTTTCCAGGATATATTCTAGTTAAAATGGACATGGGTAATCAAATATATCATTTAATAAAGAATATAAAAAAAGTAAGTAGTTTTTTAGGTCAAAAGGGAAATCCAGTTCCAATCTCTGAGAAAGAGATACAAAAAATTAAAGGACAAATTGAAGTTGGCATAGACCAACCAAAATCTTTTATAAGTTATAATATTGGAGAAAAAGTACAGGTCATTGATGGGCCATTTGCCTCATTCAACGGACTCGTTGAAGAGATCGACGAAGAAAAATCTAGGCTTAAAGTTTCAGTTATGATTTTTGGCAGACCCACTCCAGTAGAATTAGAATTTAACCAAATTGAAAAAGTACAGTAATGGCAAAAAAAGAAATTAAAGAATATGTAAAGCTACAAATCAAGGGCGGCCAAGCTAACCCCGCTCCACCTGTTGGTCCTACTCTGGGACAAAGAGGAATCAATATTATGGAATTCTGCAAGGCATTTAATGAAAGAACTAAAAATCTTATGGGTAAACCAGTGCCGGTTGTTATAACTGTTTACAAAGATAAAAAATTTGAATTTGTTATAAAATCACCCCCAACTTCTCACTTTATTAAACAAGCTGCAAAATTAAAAAGTGGTTCCAAGGAACCAGGGAGAATTATTAGTGGATCAATAACAATGAAACAAGCTGAACAAATAGCCAGAGAAAAAATGAAAGATCTTAATGCCTTTGATTTGAACGAAGCTACTAAAATTATATGTGGTTCTGCTCGTTCAATGGGTATTGAGGTTAAGGAGTAAATTTAATGATTTCTAAAAGATACAAAGCATTGCCTCAAGAAACTAAAAAGTTAAAGCAAGACACAATTGAGAACTTATTAAAAATTGTTAAAAAAAATTGCACAACAAATTTTGATGAGTCAATCGATATTAATTTTCTGTTTAACATAAAACAAAAAAAAAATGTGGCAAATATAAAGACCGTTCTTAATTTACCCATTGGAAAGAATAAAAAAATTATTGTAGCGGTTATTTGTGAAGAAGAGAAATTAGAAGAAGCAAAAAAAAGCGGAGCAGAAATAGTTGGTTCTGATGATTTAATTAATAATATTTCGGCAGGAAAAATTAATTTTGAAAAACTTATATCAACTCCAAAAATGATGGTCAAACTAAGTAAACTTGGAAAAATTTTAGGACCAAAAGGATTGATGCCCAATCCTAAACTTGGGACGGTTACAAACGAAATCGTTAAAGCGGTGAAAGATTGCAAATCTGGTCAAGTTGAAATCAAAAATGATAAAGATGGCAACGTTGGTTTATCAATTGGAAAAAAAAGCTTTTCAAACGAAAATTTAATAAAAAATTTTAATGCAGTTATTGATGCCATAATTAAAGATAAGCCTTCAGGAGTTAAAGCTAATTTTGTTAAGAGTGTGTTCATTACTTCAACAATGGGAGTGTCTTATAAACTAAAACTGAATAAGAATATTTAATTTTATAATGAATAAAGATCAAAAAAAAAATTATATTAGCGAAATGAAAGAATTTTTTAATTCCAACGATTCAGTATTAGTAACTCACTATCAAGGCTTAACAGTTAATCAATTAGATGAGTTGCGAATTGAAATGAGGAATCATGGAATGATGTTCAAAATCACAAAAAATAGAATTACAAAATTAGCTCTAAAAGATACCAAATGTGAAGGTATTTCTGATCTGTTTTCAGGTCCTACTGCTATTGCATTGTCTAATGATGCAATTTCTTCAGCAAAAATTTTGACTAAATTTTCAAAAGACAATCATAAATTGAAGATTATTGGTGGATTAATGGGTAAGGAAGTTCTTAAATTAGAAGATGTGCTAAAAATTACCAAATTACCAACGTTAAATGAGGCTAGAGCTAAAATTGCCAATATTTTACAATCTCCAGCACAAAAAATAGTAAGTATTTTACTTGCGCCTGGTTCAAAAATTGCTATTTTGGCGCTCATAAAAAGCAAACAATCAACATAGAAAATTATTGACTGATTTAAATAAAATCATTGAAGAATTATCAAAATTAACGGTAGTGGAAGCGGCCGAACTTTCAAAACAATTAGAGGAAAAATGGGGAGTAACAGCAGCAACGGCTATTGCTGCAGCACCAGCTGCAAGTGGAGCGGCACCACCAACAGAAGAGAAAAGTGAATTTTCAATTATACTTACTTCAGTTGGAGATAAAAAAATTAACGTAATAAAAGAAATTAGAACATTCACGACATTAGGATTGAAGGAAGCTAAAGATTTGGTTGAAGCCGCACCCAAAGAAATAAAATCGGATGTTAATAAGAAAGAAGCGGAAGAAATTAAGAAAAAATTAGAAGCCGTTGGAGCCAAAGTAGAACTAAAATAACAAAATTATTAAATCTATTTTTTTTTAAGAATCAGATTCAATAGATGCATTTATCGTTTACCGAAAAAAAAAATATAAGAAAAAATTTTGGAAAGTTAAAGGAAACTTTATCAATACCAAATTTAATAGAGGTACAAAAAAATTCTTATAATGAATTTTTAAATTCAAATATTCAAAATAAAAAAGATACTATAATAAAAGGTCTAGCCAGAGTTTTTACAAACATATTTCCTATAGAAGATTTAGGACAAAAAGCAACTTTAGAATATGTTTCTTATCGATTAGAAAAACCAAAATATGGTGTCGAAGAATGTATTCAGAGAGATTTAACTTATTCATCAGCACTAAAACCTACCTTAAGGCTAGTAGTTTATGAAATAGATCAAGAAAACAACACGAAAGAAATATTATCCGCTAAAGAGCAGGAAGTTTACATGGGGGATATTCCGATAATGACACCCAGCGGAACATTTATAGTAAATGGTGTTCAAAGGGTTGTTGTCAACCAAATGCATAGAAGCCCAGGTGTTTTCTTTGATCACGATAAGGGAAAAGGTCATGCCAGTGGTAAATTGTTATTTAATTGTAGAGTAATTCCAAATAGAGGGTCTTGGCTGGATTTTGAATATGATATAAAGGATTTATTATATTTTAGAATTGACAGAAAAAAGAAGTTACTTGTGTCAACACTTTTACAAGCATTAAAATATAATAAAAAAGAAATAGCTGATATATTTTATGAAAGTCAAAAGTTTGAATATAATTCTAAATTAAATAAATGGAAAACAATATTTAATCCAGAAAATTACAAATTTAAAAAAATTTCAGAAGAAATAATTGATGTAAGAACTAATAAAGTAGTTGTTAAATCAGGAACCAGAACCAATTTGTCACAAGCACAAAAACTTTATGATACTGGATTAAGAGATATTTATGTTTCTAGCGAAGCAATTTATGGGAGATTTTTACATAATAATATATGTTTGAACACAGAAGAAAATATTTTTATAGGAACCGAAATTACAGATGAAATTTTAACTAAAATCATACAAAATAATATAAAAACGATCTTAATTTCTAATACCAATTCCATTAATAAAGGACCTTATTTGCTCAAAACTATATTGGCAGATAAAAACAATACCTATGAAGAAGCTATTACTGACATATACAAGATTTTAAGACCAGGAGAACCTCCCACAATAGAAATTGCAAATCAAATTTTTCAAAATTTATTTTTTGGATCTGAGCGTTATGATCTGTCAGATGTGGGAAGAGTAAAAATGAATTCAAGACTAGGTTTAGATTGCTCGGATAAAATATCGATACTTAGAAATGAGGATATTGTTTCAATTGTTAAGTTTATGTTAGATCTCCGTGATGGTAAAAATGAAGTTGATGACATTGATCACCTAGGTAACAGACGAGTTAGATCTGTTGGTGAGTTAGTTGAAAATCAATCACGTATCGGCGTATATAGGATGGAAAGAGCGATCAAAGAAAAAATGACTACTTTAGATATTGAATCAGCAATGCCGCAAGATCTTATTAATGCAAAACCCTTAACATTGGCTTTGAAGGATTTTTTTGGAACTTCTCAACTCTCTCAATTTATGGATCAAACAAATCCATTATCTGAAATAACTCATAAGAGACGAGTTTCAGCGCTTGGTCCTGGTGGATTAACTAGAGAAAGGGCAGGATTCGAAGTAAGAGATGTCCATCCAACACATTATGGTAGAATTTGCCCCATAGAAACACCCGAGGGACCAAATATAGGATTAATTAGTAGTTTAGCAACATATTCGAGAATTAATAAATACGGCTTTATAGAAAGTCCTTATAAAAAAGTTGTTGAAGGTAAAGTTCTTGACGAAATAGATTATTTATCCGCTATGGACGAATCAAGTTTCACCATAGCGCAAGCAAACTCGCCAATTGATGATAATGGAAACTTTTTGGAAGATTTGGTGTCCTGTAGAAAATCTCCAAACTTTATTTTGTCTAAACCAGAAAATATTGACTATATAGATGTATCCCCAAAACAGCTTGTGTCTGTTGCAGCATCTTTAATCCCCTTTTTAGAAAATGATGATGCAAATAGATCGTTAATGGGTTCAAATATGATGAGACAAGCGGTGCCTTTAATAAAACCAGAAGCTCCATTGGTTGGCACAGGCATCGAAAGAGATGTAGCTCTTGATTCAGGCGTAACAATTGTTGCAAAAAGAAGCGGTGTAATTGATAAAATTGATGGAAAAAGAATAGTTGTCAAGGTTTCATCTGAGAAAGATTTAAGCAAATCAGGTGTTGATATTTATAATTTATTAAAATTCCAAAGATCAAACCAAAATACTTGCATTAATCAAAAACCGTTAGTCAGAGTTGGCGATATGGTCTCCAAAGGAGATATTATTGCAGATGGTCCATCTACAAAACTAGGTGAACTTGCATTGGGAAAAAATGTTATCGTAGCGTTCATGCCATGGCTTGGATATAATTTTGAAGATTCAATTCTAATTTCCGAAAGGTGTGTAACCGATGATGTATTTACGTCAATTCATATTGAAGAATATGAATTAATGGCAAGAGATACAAAATTAGGAACTGAAGAAATAACTAGAGATATTCCAAATGTAAATGAAGAAGCGTTAAGGAATTTGGATGAGTCCGGAATTGTTTATATTGGAGCAGAAGTTAAACCCCATGACATTTTAGCAGGAAAAGTTACGCCAAAAGTTGATACTCCAACTGGACCAGAAGAAAAACTTTTAAGGTCTATTTTTGGTGAAAAAGCAATGGATGTAGTAGATACATCTTTACGTTTACCGGCGGGTAGCGGAGGCGTTGTTGTGGATGTTAGGGTGTTTAATAGACACGGTGTAGAAAAAGACGAAAGGTCTATAGCAATTGAAAGATCTGAAATAGAAACTGTCCAAGAAGACAAAATGGTAGAAGAGGAAATATTAAAAAGAAATACTATACAAAGAGCTATTCAAATAATTAAAAGTTCAAAGTTAAATAAGGAATTTGAAAACTTTAATTTAGATGAAAAAATTGAAGGAAAAAAATTAGATCAAATAAATTTAAGTGATTTATTTAGTGTATCACTGAAAGATGATTCCAAAAACAAAAGTCTTCTAACGTTAATAGAGCAATATAATAAAGTTAAACAGGATATTAAAGAAAGATTTGAAGATAAAGTTGAAAAAATTAGACAAGGAGATGAATTATTACCAAGTGTTATGAAAATGGTAAAAGTTTTTGTTGCTGTAAAAAGACGTCTAAGACCAGGAGATAAAATGTCTGGAAGACATGGAAACAAAGGAGTTATTAGCAAGATTGTTCCAGTTGAAGATATGCCATATATGAAAAATGGCAAACCTGTAGATATAGTTCTAAATCCACTTGGAGTTCCAAGTCGAATGAATGTTGGTCAAATTTTGGAAACCCACCTTGGTTGGAGTTGCTCTGAATTAGGAGAAAATTTAAAAAAAATGATTAACGAAAATCAAAATAAAAAAAATCAAAATAAAAATGTTGTTTCATTTTTGATGTCAATTTATGGCAAAGATTTTTACGACAAAACTATTAACAATATGTCACTAATTGAATTTAATGACCTTTGTGAAAACTTAACTAAAGGAGTCCCGATATCTACTCCTGTATTTGATGGTGCAAAAGAAAAAAATGTATCTGATATGCTGAAGTTAGCTAACCTACCCACTTCTGGACAAACAATGTTATGGGATGGAAGAACAGGGAAAAAATTTGATAGACCAGTAACAGTGGGTACTATTTATATGTTAAAATTGCATCATCTAGTAGAAGACAAAATACATGCCCGATCAACGGGACCGTATAGTTTGGTAACCCAACAGCCTTTGGGAGGAAAGGCTCAGCTTGGAGGTCAAAGATTTGGAGAAATGGAGGTTTGGGCATTGGAAGCATATGGAGCTGCCTACACTTTACAGGAAATATTAACAGTTAAATCCGATGATGTTGCGGGAAGAGTTAAAATATATGAAACGATAGTTAAAAGAGAAGAAAATTTTCAATCGGGTGTACCCGAATCTTTTAATGTACTAGTTAAAGAAATTAAGTCTTTAGGTCTAAATATTGAATTAAAATAAATTATGAAAGAAACATTAACAGATTTATTTAAGAGCAAACCAGTATTGGAAGATAAATTTACTAGTATTAGAATCAGTTTGGCTAGCCCTGAAAAAATCAAATCATGGTCTTTTGGTGAAATCAAAAAACCTGAAACAATTAATTACAGAACTTTTAAACCTGAAAAAGATGGATTATTTTGTTGTAGAATATTTGGACCAATTAAGGATTACGAATGTCTGTGTGGTAAATATAAAAGAATGAAATTTAGAGGCATCATTTGTGAAAAGTGCGGTGTAGAAGTCACAAAATCTAACGTAAGGCGAGAAAGAATGGGACATATTAATTTGGCTACTCCCGTTGCCCACATTTGGTTCCTAAAATCTTTACCAAGCAGAATATCCTTATCAGTTGATATGAAATTAAAAGAAGTAGAAAAAGTATTATATTTTGAAAGTTTTATTGTTATTGAACCGGGATTAACACCACTTAAAAAAAATCAATTATTAACTGAAGAACAAGTGGCAAATTATCAGAATGAATTTGGTGAAAGTGCTTTTACGGTTGGCATTGGAGCAGAAGCAATACTAGAAATACTCAAGTCTTTAAATTTAAAAGATGAAAAATTAAAACTTTCTGAACAAGTCAATAAATTAAAATCAAAAGTTGCTGAAGAGCGTGCTATTAAAAGATTAAAATTGATAGATAATTTTATTGAATCGGGTGGAAAACCAGAATGGATGATATTAACGACTATACCTGTAATTCCTCCGGAATTAAGACCCCTAGTTCCGTTGGATGGGGGAAGATTTGCAACATCTGATCTAAACGATTTATACCGAAGAGTTATAAATAGAAATAACAGGTTAAAAAGGCTTATTGATCTAAAATCTCCAGAAATTATTGTAAGAAACGAGAAAAGAATGCTGCAAGAATCCGTCGATGCGTTATTTGACAATGGTCGAAGAGGTATAGTTATAACGGGCACAGGAAAGAGACCATTAAAATCTTTATCAGAAATGTTAAAAGGTAAACATGGTCGATTTAGACAAAATTTGTTAGGAAAAAGAGTAGATTATTCAGGTAGATCAGTAATTGTAGTAGGTCCTGATTTAAAACTTCATCAATGTGGCTTACCGAAAAAAATGGCATTAGAATTATTTAAACCATTTTTATATGCAAGATTGGATCAATTGGGTTTGGCTACAACAATTAAACAAGCCAAAAGAATAGTTGAAAAAGAAAAAGAAGAAGTGTGGGATGCATTAGAGCATATTATTAGAGAACATCCTGTATTATTAAACAGAGCACCTACGCTGCATAGATTAGGAATTCAAGCTTTCGAGGCTAAATTGATTGAAGGAAATGCTATAGAACTGCATCCTCTTGTATGTTCAGCATTCAATGCAGATTTTGATGGTGATCAGATGGCTGTGCATATTCCTTTAAGTTTAGAAGCTCAATTAGAAGCAAGAATTTTAATGATGTCCACTAATAATATTCTAAGCCCCTCTAATGGTAAACCAATTATTGTACCAAGTCAGGATATGATTTTGGGTATATATTATTTGTCACAAGAACCAATTAGCACAAATAAAATAGAGGGATATTTTGTAGATGCATCTGAAATTGAACAAGCTTTAGATTGTAATGCAATAAATGTTCATTCCAAAATAATTTCAAGGTTCGAGACGATTGATGAAAAAGGAAACACTGTATTTGAAAAATATACGAGTACAGCTGGAAGATTTTTATTGTCTAGAATTCTACCTAAAGAACAAAATATTAAATTTTCTTTAGTTGATAGAGTATTATCAAAAAAACAGGTTTCTGAAATCATCGAACTAGTTTTCAGATTTTGTGGGCAAAAAAGTACGGTACTTTTTTGTGATAGTATAAAGGATATTGGTTTTAAATATGCATTTATGTCGGGTATATCTTTTGGAAAAGACGATTTAATAATTCCTGAAAAAAAACAAACTTTAGTAAATGATACCAAAAAAATGATTGAAGAATACGAAAACCAATATGCGGAAGGATTAATTACTAGAGGAGAAAAATATAATAAAGTGGTTGATGCCTGGTCCAAATGTACAGATTTGGTGGCAGCAGAGATGATGAAGAAAATATCTTCTACTACTAATATTAATTTAGACAACAAATCTAACAATCTAAACTCAGTATTTATGATGGCAGATTCAGGCGCCAGAGGTTCTGCTGCTCAAATGAAACAATTAGCTGGGATGAGAGGCTTAATTGCAAAACCTTCTGGGGAAATTATTGAAACACCGATTATTTCAAATTTTAAAGAAGGATTAACCGCACTTGAATACTTTAATTCTACTCATGGTGCTAGAAAAGGCTTAGCAGATACCGCACTCAAAACGGCAAACTCAGGTTACTTAACAAGAAGACTTTGTGATGTTGCGCAAGATCTATCAATAAAGAAGCATTTTTGTGGAACCAATAAAAATATTACATTGTTAGAAATCATTGAGGGAGGAAACATTTTAGTTAGTTTATCTGAACGTGCATTAGGGAGAGTTTCTGCGTTGGATATCAAAAATCCTATTACTGGAGAAATCCTGATCAAAAAAAAAGAAATGATAGACGAAGTTGCTTGCGAGAAAATTGATTCTGCTGGAGTAAAATCGATTAAAGTTTTTTCAGTAATTACATGTGAATGTAAAGATGGAGTATGTGCTACTTGTTATGGGAGAGATCTTTCAAGAGGCAAATTAGTAACTTTGGGAGAAGCTGTTGGAATGATAGCCGCTCAATCAATTGGTGAACCCGGTACCCAATTAACTATGAGAACATTTCACGTGGGAGGGACAGCTCAAATTAAACAAGAATCTCAAATTGTTTCTAAAGCAGATGGAATATTAAAAATAATTAATAAAAATTTATTGGAAGATTCTAAAAAAAAATTGGTTGTTATGGGAAGAAACACTCAGTTAGCAATAGAAGATGATAAAGGTCAACAAGTAGCACTTTACAAAGTCCCATATGGAGCAAAGCTTTTTTATCAAAACGATGAAGTAATCAAAAAAGGAATTAAAATTTGTGAGTGGGATCCTTATACAATGCCGGTAATAGCTGAAAAAAGTGGTATAGCCAACTATGTTGATTTAATTGATGGATTGTCGTTAGCTGAAACAGTTGATGATGCAACAGGAATTTCTTCTAAATCAGTTGTTGATTGGAGATCACAATCCAAGAATACAGATTTGAAACCTAGAGTTACTTTACGTGATGAAAAAGGCAAAATAATTAAAAAAGCAGATGGCAATGAAGCAAGATATTATTTAGTTCCAGATTCAATTTTGTCTGTTAAAGATGGTCAAGAAGTGTTAGCTGGTGATGTAATAGCAAGATTACCAAAAGAAACTTCAAAAACAAAGGATATAACTGGAGGTTTACCAAGAGTAGCTGAATTATTCGAGGCAAGAAAACCAAAGGAAAGTGCAATTATAGCAGAAAATGATGGTTCCGTAATATTCGGCAAAGAAGTTAAAGGTAAATTAAAAGTATCTATTAAACCAATAGATGGAGAAGCTTCAAATTATTTAATTCCAAAAGGAAAACATATTAATTTTAACGAAGGAGAGAACATTAAAAAGGGAGAATATTTATTGGATGGTAGTCCAGCACCGCACGACATATTGAGGATTTTGGGCATTGAGCAGCTGACAGATTATTTCGTAAATGAAGTTCAAGAAGTTTATCGCTTACAAGGTGTGGTAATTAATGACAAACACATCGAGGTAATAGTAAAGCAAATGTTAAAAAAAGTAGAAATTAAAGAACCCAACGATTCAAAATATTTATCTGGAGAGATAATTGATAAAATTGAATTTGATGAAGAGAATAAAAAAATAATAGAAAATAAAAAAAATCCTGCTATTGCAGAAAGAGTTTTGCTGGGGATAACCAAAGCATCTTTACAGACGAATTCATTTATATCCGCAGCATCGTTCCAAGAAACTACTAGAGTTTTAACTGACGCCGCAATAAAAGGTAAAGTAGATAAATTGAAAGGACTAAAAGAAAACGTAATAGTAGGACGGTTAGTACCAGCAGGAACAGGTGCAGTTATAAATAAATGGAACTCTTTAGCTAAAGAAAAAGATGAAAAATATCTTTCAGAAAAGGCAGCAGAAAAAGCTGCCGAACTCTCAATAACTGCTGATTAATAGTTCACTTTATGCTACTTTAATTATTGACAAGCTATCATTCAATTAGTAGTTTAGCGCAATTTTATGGTTGGAAGTAAGGTAAATTAGCCTTAAACGCTGCCAAAAGGTGAGTTATTGTTCATACTTTTTTCCTCCAAAAATTATTTTAAATTATGCCAACTATTAGTCAGTTGATAAAAAAACCTAGGATTAAAGCTAAAAACAGGAACAAAGTTCCTGCATTAGAACGTTCTCCACAAAAAAAAGGTGTGTGTGTTAAGGTATATACAACAACTCCTAAGAAACCTAATTCAGCATTAAGAAAAGTAGCAAGAGTGAGGCTGTCAAATGGTCATGAAGTAACCTGTTATATTCCAGGTGAGGGACATAATTTACAAGAACACTCAGTTGTACTTATCAGAGGAGGTAGAGTTAAGGATCTGCCTGGAGTTAGATATCATATATTGAGAGGAAATCTAGATGCGCAAGGTGTTACAAATCGTAAACAACAAAGATCAAAATATGGAGCAAAGAAACCAAAATAATTAAACTTTATGTCTAGAAAAAGAAAAGCACCAAAAAGAACTTTTTTAACAGATACAAAATATAAATCCAACCTGATTTTAAAATTAATGAATTCAATAATGTACGATGGAAAAAAAACGATTGCTGAGAAAATTGTTTACGATGCATTAAATAAATTGCAATCAAAAGAAAAAGAGGAGCCAATTAAAATTTTTGAAACAGCAATAAATAATATTAAACCTACTATTGAAGTTAGATCAAGAAGAGTTGGTGGGGCAACCTATCAAGTCCCCGTTGAGGTTAAACAAAAAAGATCGAAGGCCTTGGCAATTCGATGGTTGATTAACGCTTCTAAAAAAAGGAAAGATAAAAATATGTCTGATAAAATTTGTTATGAACTCTATGATGCGTATCATGGCAGGGGTTTAGCAATAAAAAAAAAGGAAGATATGCATAAAATGGCTGAATCAAATAAAGCCTTTGCACATTTTAGGTGGTAATTAATCATGGCTAGAACACATACTTTAGATAAATATAGAAATATTGGAATCATGGCTCATATTGATGCCGGAAAGACAACCACAACGGAAAGAATTCTATATTATACGGGCAAGAGTCATAAAATCGGAGAAGTTCATGATGGCGCTGCAACGATGGATTGGATGGAGCAGGAACAAGAAAGGGGCATTACAATTACTTCAGCGGCGACAACTTGTTATTGGAGAGATCACAGAATTAACATTATAGATACTCCTGGTCATATTGATTTTACCATTGAAGTAGAAAGATCCTTAAAGGTATTAGATGGTGCCATTGCCGTATTTGATGGTGTTGCTGGTGTAGAACCTCAATCAGAACAGGTTTGGAGACAAGCAGATAAATATAAGGTTCCACGAATTTGTTTTGTAAATAAGCTTGATAGAACTGGAGCTGATTTTTTTAGATGTGTTGAAATGATAAAAGATCGCCTTGGATCAAAACCATTGGTTATGCAAATTCCAGTGGGAATAGAGTCCTCATTTAAGGGTGTGGTTGATTTAGTTAAGATGAAAGCGGTTTTATGGAAAGAAGAAAAGTTAGGTGCAGAATTTGAATATGCAGAAATACCAAATGAGTTACAAGAACAGGCTAAAAAATATAGAAAAGAATTAATGGAAACAGCCGTGGAACAAGATGAAAAATTGATGGACGATTATCTAAATGGTAAGGAAATATCGGAATCTGATTTGATATCCTGTATTAGAAAAGGTGGTTTAAAATTTGATTTTGTGCCAGTACTAACTGGTTCAGCATTTAAAAATAAGGGTGTACAACCTTTGTTGGATGCTGTGGTGGACTTTTTACCAAGTCCCAAAGATATAGGGTTAATTAATGGCACGAAACCTGATTCAAAAGATGAAATTGAAAGAAAATTTGATGACAAAGAACCGTTTTCAGCCCTGGCATTTAAGGTTGCCACCGATCCTTTTGTAGGAACTTTAACTTTTATAAGAATATATTCAGGTACATTAAAATCAGGAACCGGAATTTATAACACCACTAAAGATAAAGAAGAAAGAGTTGGCAGGATGTTGCTTATGCACGCTAATAATAGAGAAGATGTAAAAGAAGTTAATACAGGAGATATTGTGGCATTAGCGGGATTAAAATATACAATGACGGGACACACTTTATCTGATGAAGATAAGCCAATAGTATTAGAACCTATGGAATTTCCAGATCCAGTTCTTGAGATTGCTGTTGAACCAAAAACTAATGCAGACCAAGAAAAAATGGGAGAAGCCCTAGGAAGATTGGCAAGGGAAGATCCTTCTTTTAGAGTATCATCCGATGAAGAATCTGGGCAAACAATCATAAAGGGTATGGGCGAATTGCATTTAGATATTATAGTTGATCGAATGAAGAGAGAGTTTAATGTAGAAGCGAATATTGGCCCGCCACAAGTAGCGTATAGAGAAACAATTTTGGGCAATGCCGAATTTGATTATATTCACAAAAAACAAAGCGGTGGTGCTGGACAATTCGCAAGAGTTAAACTTGCAATAGAACCTTTAGATCCTGGAAAAGGTAGGGAAGTTGAAAACAAGATTAAGGGCGGATCTATTCCAAAAGAATTTATACCGGGAGTGGAAAAAGGAATAGAGAGCGTTTCAGATTCTGGAATTTTGGCTGGATTTCCAATTATTGATTATAAAGTAATTATAGTTGATGGTTTGCATCACGATGTAGATTCTAGTGTTTTGGCTTTTGAAATAGCATCAAGACATTGTTTTAAAGAAGTTTGCATAAGGGCTTCTTTAAAACTTCTTGAACCAGTTATGAGAGTAGAAGTTGTTACACCAGAAAATTATATGGGTGATGTTATTGGTGACTTAAATAGCCGTAGAGGACAAATTGAAGCAACTGAATCCAGAAGCAATGCAACAGTAATAACAGCTATAGTACCCCTTGCAAATATGTTTGGTTATGTAAATACTTTGAGATCAATGTCTCAGGGTAGAGCACAGTATTCAATGTTCTTCGATCATTATGAAAAAGTACCTCAAAATGTTCAGGAAGAGTTAATAAAAAAAATGGCTTAAAAATGGAAAAACAAAATATCAGAATTAAACTTAGGGCATACGACAACAAAATTTTAGACCAATCAACACTGGATATAGTAAATACAGTGAAAAGAACAGGTGCCAACATTAAAGGTCCTATTCCATTACCAACAAAAATAGAAAAATATACTGTTCTAAGATCTCCACATATTGATAAAAAGAGTAGAGAGCAATTCGAAACCAGAACACATAAAAGATTAATAGATATTGAAGAACCAACGCCCCAAACAATAGAAGCATTGATGAAATTGGATTTAGCTTCGGGGGTTGACGTCGAAATAAAAATATAGGGTAATAAATGGAAAGCATAGGATTAATTGGAAAAAAAATTGGAATGAGTAGGGAATTTTTTCCTATAGGAATATCTGTTCCAGTAACTATTATAAAAATAGAAAAGGGAAGAGTAATTGATTTAATCACTAAAGACAAAAGAGGTTATGAAGCTATAAGAGTTGGATTTGGCAAAATTAAATTATCTAAACTAACCAAATCTATGAAGGGTTTTTATAGTAAAAAAAACACTGAACCCAAAAAATATTTAAAAGAGTACAGAGTAGAAAATGTATCAAATTACAAAGAAGGTAATGAAATTGGGTTAGAAATTTTTAAAGATGCCAAATTTGTTGATGTCACGTCAAAAACCATTGGAAAAGGATTTGCAGGAGTTATGAAAAAATATAATTTTTCAGGTTTAAGAGCATCTCATGGCGTATCAGTATCACACCGATCTGGTGGCTCAACTGGACAGCGACAAGATCCAGGCAAGGTATTTAAAGGAAAGAAAATGCCCGGTCATATGGGAGATAAATCTAGAACAATCTTAAACCTGCAAGTGATTAGATCAGATTTAAACAATGATTTAATTTATTTGAGAGGTTCAATTCCAGGTTCAAAAAATACATTAGTTTTCATAAGAAACTCAGTTAAAAAAATTAATAAGAAAACAATATTAGAAAAAAATAAAATAACCAATAAAAGAGATAAAATTTCGGAAGAAATTGATGCATCAAAAAAAAGTATAATTACAAAAGCGGTAGAGAAAAAGGAATCAACTTTAAAAACAAATGTGAAAATGGATCAAAAGAATAATAAAAAATGAAAATAGATAGTATTAGCATAAAAGGTAAAGTTACAGAGTTTGAAATATCAGAAAAAATATTTTCTTCTGATATAAATAATAAAATAATTTGCAAAGTTCTTTATTCGCAAGTTACAAATTCAAAGCCAAGACTTGCAAAAACAAAACAAAGAAATGAAATAATGGGCTCTACTGCAAAAATTTATGCTCAAAAGGGAACTGGTAATGCTAGACACTCAAGCAAAAAAGCACCGATATTTGTTGGCGGAGGAGTAGCGCATGGTCCCAAAGGAAATGTCTATAAGATTAGAAAAGTTAATAAAAAAGAAAAAAAAACTAGTTTGATTAGCGCAATATCTCAAAAAACTAAAGATAAAAATTTAATAGTATTTGATGATATTGATGGCAAAATTAACAAAACAAAGGAATTTAATAATTTTTTAAAAAAGAACAAAATAAATAATGCTTTGATTGTTGTAGATTTAAAAACAAAAAAAAATATTTATTTATCAGCAAGAAATATTGCTAATATAAAATTAATTGAACCGCATTACTTAAACACTTACGATATTTTAAAATATAAACGAATTATGTTTACTAAATCTTCAACGAAGGAATTGGAAAAAGGTCTTTTGAAACATGAATAAAATAAATTTATACGACACCATAATAAATCCCTTGGTAACAGAAAAATCTACTAATTTATCAGAAATGAGTAAAATAGTATTTAAAGTAAATAATACCGCAGATAAGAAATCTATTAAAAAAAGTATAGAAAAAATTTTTAAAGTAAATGTAGTTAAAATAAATATAATTAATAAACAAAGACGATTTAAAAAAGTAAGAGGTAAAAAGGTAAAAGTTCAAGGATATAAGAAAGCAATTATTACGCTAAAAAAAGGTCAAAATATTGATTTAACTACAGGCATATAAAATGGCACTAAAAACGTTTAAACCTTATACAAAATCTACCCGAGGAACGACTATTGTTGCAAGGGAGGGGCTTTGGAAAGGTAAGTCTATTAAGTCACTAACAATCGGAAAAAAATCTTCATCAGGAAGAAATAATTTAGGAAGAATTACTTCAAGAAGAAGAGGATCCGGCCATAAACAAAAATATCGTCAAATAGATTTTTATAGAAAAAAACATGATATTGAAGCAGTGGTTGAAAGATTCGAGTATGATCCGAATAGATCAGCACATATTATGTTGGTAAAATATGAAGATGGAGAAAGAGCATATATGCTAGTTCCACAAAATATTAAAATTGGAGATAAGATCATTTCGGGAAATAAAAAAGAAATAAAATTAGGAAATTGTATGCCCTTACATGATATTCCTGTTGGGACGGCAATACATAACGTTGAAATGATACCAGGGGGAGGCGCTAAAATAGCAAGGGCAGCTGGTTCTTTTGTTCAAATTACAGGATCTGTTGGAGAATACTCAATAATAAAACTAGCATCGGGAGAAATCAGAAAAATACTTAGTAAAGCCAAAGCTACCATTGGTGTTTTATCAAATACTGATCAAAAAAATATAAAAATTGGTAAAGCAGGAAGAAATAGATGGTTAGGAAAAAGACCAAGCGTAAGAGGCGTAGTAATGAATCCTGTAGATCACCCACATGGTGGTGGTGAAGGAAAATCTTCTGGTGGAAGAAATCCAGTTTCTCCATGGGGACAATCCGCAAAGGGATTAAAAACAAGGAATAATAAAAGGACTAACAAATATATTATTTCAGAAAGGAAAAAGAGAGCTTAAATTATGTCTAGATCAGTGTGGAAAGGACCTTTTGTAGATCCAAGCTTATTAAGAAAAGTCGAAAAGCAAAAAAATGCTACTAGTAAAAAACCAATTAAAACTTGGTCTAGAAAATCTACAATTATTCCTGATTTTGTAGGATCAAGTTTTATGATTCATAATGGAAAAAAATTTATTACAATAAGTATTTCTGAAGATATGGTTGGACATAAATTTGGTGAGTTTTCTCCAACTAGGCAATTTACTGGTCATACGCCAGCGGATAAAAAAGCTAAACAAGTAGCTGATGCAGCATCAAAATCTACAGGTAAAAAAAATTTAAATGAAAAAAAATAAAAAATTAATAAATAAAGAAAATCTAGTAAAATCTGTTAACAAAAATATAAGGAGTAGCACGAGAAAGATTGGGATAATATTGAGTCACATAGTTGGAAAAAAAGTTGAACATGCATTACGGGATCTAACTTTTGCTAACCAAAGAATAAGTAAAGAAATAAAAAAAACTATACATTCAGCCGTAGCCAATGCAGAAAATAATTTTCAATATGATATTGATAACTTATATGTAAAAGAAGCATATTGCGGAAAGTCAATTGTGATGAAAAGATTTAGACCTAGGGCAAAAGGAAAAGCAAGCCCTATAAAAAAACCCTATAGTAACGTGACAATTATCTTATCAGAAAAACTTGGAAAATTGGAGGAACATGGGACAAAAAGTTAATCCTATCGGTTTTAGATTAGGAGTGAACAGAGGTTGGGACTCTGTTTGGTTTGCTAAAAAAAATAAATTTGGAACATATCTAATTGAAGATTTCAAAATTAGAGAATATATCAAAAAGAATGTAGTAAATTCAGGAATTTCCAAAGTTATGATAGAAAGATCTACAAAAAAATGTTTTGTAACTATTTTTACCTCAAGACCAGGTTTTGTTATTGGAAAAAAGGGATCCGATATAGAAAAAATTAAAAAAAAATTATCTAAATTAACTGATCATACTATTATGTTGAACATTAAAGACGTTAAAAAACCAGAATTAAATAGCTATTTAGTTGCTGAAAACATGGCCCAACAACTTGTAAAAAGAATTGCATATAGAAGAACTATGAAAAGAGCCATCCAGTCTGCATTAAGATTAGGTGCCAAAGGAATAAAAGTTTGTGTAAGCGGAAGATTAGGTGGCAATGAGATCGCTCGCTCCGAATGGTTAAGCGAGGGAAGTATTCCCCTGCATACTTTAAGAGCAGATGTTGATTATGCTGAAGCCGAGGCTTTGACTACGTATGGAATGATAGGTGTCAAAGTTTGGATATATAAAGGAAAAATATTTAGGAAGGAATTCAATCAAGAAACTAGTAAAATTTAATTATGATGCAACCAGCAAGAACAAAATATAGAAAAGCACACAAAGGTAGAATTCATGGGAAAGCATTCAGATGTGATAAACTTAATTTTGGTGAATATGGTATAAAAGCCCTTCAGCCGGAAAGACTAATCTCAAATCAAATCGAAGCAGCAAGAGTAGCATTAACAAGGTACATGAAAAGGACAGGTAAAGTTTGGACAAGAGTATTTTCCAACATTCCTGTGTCTAAAAAACCTACTGAAGTTCGAATGGGCAAAGGAAAAGGAACCCCTGAATTTTGGGTTTGTAGAGTAAAACCGGGCAGAATTTTATTCGAGGTTGATGGAGTGACAGAATCGGTAGCGAAAATAGCTTTATATAAGGCATCAGCAAAACTTCCAATTAAAACAAAGTTTATTAAAAGATAATTTATGAAACTCAAAGAGATAAAAAAACTTACAAAAGATCAATTACTTAACAATCACGATAAATTTAAAAAAGATTTATTTAATTTAAGATTTCGAAAAATTAATGGACAGTTAACAAATCCATCAAAATTTAAAGAAACTAAAAAAACGATAGCAAGAATTAGTACATTAATTAAAAAAAAAATAATATGACAAAGAAAATACTAAAGGGGAAAGTAATTAGTGATAAAAATAAGAAAACTATTGTTGTGTTGGTAGAGAGAAAATATCAACATCCTTTTTTGAAAAAAATTATTAAAAATAAAAAAAAGTATCATGCCCATGATGAAAAAAATATTTTTAAAATTGGTGATATTGTGCGAATAGAAGAGTCAAAACCTTATTCCAAAAATAAACGGTTTAAAGTATTGGAGAAAAATTGATGATCCAAGTTCAAACAGAATTATTAGTAGCAGATAATACCGGCGCAAAGAGAATTGAATGTATCAAGGTTTTGGGTGGTTCAAAACGAAGATATGCTTCAATTGGAGATATTATTGTAATTAGTGTTAAAGAAGCTATTCCAAGGGGAAAAGTAAAGAAAGGATCAGTACACAAAGCTGTAATAGTCAGAACTAAACAAGGTATTTTCAGGAATGACGGTTCAAAAGTAAAATTTGATCATAATGCGGCAGTCTTAACTGATGCCAAAGGAGAGCCGTTAGGAACTAGAATTTTTGGACCAGTAACTAGGGAACTAAGATCTAAAGGCCAAATGAAAATAATTTCACTAGCACCAGAGGTTTTATAATTCATGAATTTAAAAAAAGGAAATTTAGTAAAAGTATTAACGGGAAAAGATAAGAACAAGTCAGGAGAGATAATTGAAATAATACACAGTTTAAATAAAGCAAAAGTTAAAGGCATAAATATGGTTAAAAAACATTTAAAAACTACAAAAGAAAAAAAAGGTGGAATTATTTCTAAAGAAAATTTTATTCATTTATCAAATTTGATGATAGCGGAAAATAAAAAAGGTAAAACTATAACGAAAAACAAAATTATTAAGAAATGAATCCAAGATTAAAAGAAATATATTATTCTAAAATACAAGTTGATTTAGCCAAAAAACTTTCATTAAGAAATAAATTGATGAGTCCAAGATTAAAAAAAGTTGTAGTTAATATGGGTCTGGGTACAGATGGGAATGATAAAAAGATTTTAAAAACTTATTCAGATGATATTGCTATGATAACTGGACAAAAACCAGTTGTTACAAAATTTAAAAAATCTATATCAAATTTTAAGACGAGAAAAAATACAGATGCTGGTTTAAAAGTGACTTTAAGAAAAAATATAATGTACGAATTCATTGATAGACTTATCAATATCGCACTTCCAAGAATAAAAGATTTTAGAGGGTTGAGCACACATAGTTTTGATAAATTTGGTAATTATACTCTTGGCATTAAGGAACATGTTGTTTTTCCTGAAGTAAATTTCGATAAAGTAGAAAAAATGCGAGGCCTTGATATCACAATTGTAACTCATGGAGCAAATAAAAATCATACTTTGGCTTTATTAAAGGAGTTTAATTTTCCTTTTAACGAAGAAAAAAAAAATTGAATTTAATAAATATATGGCAAAAAAAAGCACAGTAAATAGAAACAAAAAAAGAATTGCGTTAAACCTAAAATTTGCAAGTAAAAGGAATGAATTAAAAAAAATAGTCATGAATAAAAAGATTAGCTTGGAAGAAAGATTTAAAGCCCAAATGAAATTGTCAAAATTACCAAAAAACTCATCTAAAATTAGAATTAAAAATAGATGTGAAATAACTGGAAGATCACATGGAGTTTATAGAAAATTAAAAGTTTCGAGAATCTCCTTAAGACAACTAAGTTTAGAAGGTAAAGTACCTGGAATGGTGAAATCAAGCTGGTAAGAAAGAAAGGAATATATGAGTTTTACAGATCCAATAGGTGACATGATAACAAGAATCCGGAACGGTCAAATGAGATCTCATATTAAAATTGAAATGCCCGCGTCATCATTTAAAGGTAAAATTTTAGAGATACTTAAAAGAGAAGGTTTTATCATAAATTACACGTTAGACCAGACTGATGATAAAAAAATAAAATTTTTAGTTGATTTGAAATATAATTCGGGTTCTCCGGTAATAAATAATATAGAAAGAATTTCTAAACCTGGAAGAAGATTTTATTCAAGTGCACAAAGTATACCAAAAATAAAAAATGGTTTTGGTATAGCAATAGTCTCCACTCCCAAGGGAGTTATGACCGATACTGAAGCAAGAAAAGCTAAAGTTGGTGGTGAAGTTATTTGCAAGGTATTTTGATGTCTAAAATAGGTAAAAAGAAAATTTTAATTCCAAAAGAAGTCAATGTATCTATTAATGGTGATTGTATCGATATTAGGGGACCTTATAGCAGCAAGAAAATTAATTTAGACACAAAACTCTTTGAAATAAACTTAAGTAAAGACAAAGAATTGTCTATTAAACCTAAGAAAAATAATGATTACTTTAAAAAAATGTGGGGCACAAATCGAAGTCTTTTAAATAATGCGATTATCGGAGTTAATAAAGGTTATGAGAAAACACTACAAATGACTGGGGTAGGTTATAGAGCAACTATAAAAGGCAATTATCTGAACCTTCAATTAGGTTATAGTCATGATGTCAATTTTGAAATTCCAAAAGATATAAAAATTAATGTAGAAAAACAAATAACAATTAAAATCAATGGTTCTGATAAACAGAAGGTAGGTATGGTAGCATCAAAAATAAAATCATTTCGATCTCCAGACCCATATAAAGGTAAAGGAATTAAAGAAAAAGATGAGTATTTATTGCGCAAAGAAGGAAAAAAGAAGTAAAAATGAAATTAGATGAAATAAATAAAAAAAAATTAAGAGTAAGAAATAAGTTAAGAAGGTCTAATAAAAATAGTAGATTAAGACTAACTGTAAATAGATCATCCAAAAATATTTCCGCTCAAATAATAGATGATATAAATAATAAAACACTAGTTGCTGCATCTTCTGTAGAAAAAGATATTAAAAAAAAAAATAAAACAAAAAAATCAGATATGTCATTATTTGTTGGTGAAGCACTAGCGAAAAGGGCAAATGAAAAAAATATCAGCAAGGTATATTTTGACAAAGGTATCTACAAGTATCATGGAAGAGTTAAATTATTGACAGATGCTTTAAGAAAACATGGTTTGGAGTTTTAATAAATGGAAAATAGTGAGTTAAAAGAAAAACTAATTTATATAAATCGTATTACAAAAGTAGTTAAAGGGGGAAGAAGATTTGCTTTTTCTGCTCTTGTAGTAGCCGGAAATCAATCTGGGAAATTAGGAGTTTCCCATGCTAAAGCTAAACAGGTTTCGGATGCAATTAAAAAAGCTACAGATTTAGCCAAAAGAAAACTAATTCACATTCCACTTAAAGAGGGAAGAACATTACATCATGATGTTGTGGGAAAAAAAGGATCAGGAAAAGTGATTTTAAGATCAGCTCCAAGAGGAACTGGCATTATTGCAAGTGGACCAATAAGAGCTGTATGTGAAGTAGTGGGCATAAAAGACATTGTGGCTAAATCACTGGGCTCGTCAAATCCTCATAATGTAGTTAGGGCTTGTATAAAGGGGTTGTCGAGTCAGCTTTCACCAAAAAGTATTTCTTTTTCACGTAATAAAAAAATTTCAGAAATAATTGAGAAAAGAGGGTAAATGAACTTAAATACTTTAAATTACAAAGTTAAGAATAAGAAAATTAGACCAGGTAGAGGAATTGGTTCTGGAAAAGGAAAAACATCGGGTCGTGGACATAAAGGTCAGAAAGCTCGCTCTGGAGTAGCAATAAAGAGCTTTGAAGGAGGACAAATGCCTTTATATAGAAGACTTCCTAAAAGGGGGTTTAACTCGATTAAAAAAGATAAAATAGCAATATTAAATCTTCAACAATTACAAAAATACATTACTAAAGGAAAAATAAATAGCAAAAGCCTCATTAATTTGCATGAACTTAAAAAAAATAAGATTTTTAAAAACAATGTAAATAAAATAAAATTATTAAGCGTCGGTGATATTAAAGATAAAATAAATATTGAAGTTGATTTTATTTCAAAACTTGCAAAAGAAAAAATCGAAAAAAATGGTAGTTCAGTAAAATTAACAACAAAATAAAACTAAAAAAAAATATTATTAATGGTTGATGTCCTGTCTCAAACTAAAGATTTAAAGAATCGCATTATTTTTACTATCATAATTTTATCTATTTATAGACTGGGTACATTCATACCAATTCCTGGCATAGACCCACAATCTTTACAAGAACTTATGAGTTCTAATCAAAGAGGTTTGCTAGGGATGTTCAATGTATTTGCTGGAGGAGCAATTGCGCGTATGGCAATTTTTGCCTTAGGAATTATGCCGTATATCTCATCATCAATTATTATACAATTATTAACTGGTGTTTCTGATTATTTTAAAAATCTTAAAAATCAGGGTGAAATTGGAAGAAAAAAAATTACACAAATTACCAGATATGGAACAGTTTTATTAGCTACCATTCAAGGTTACGGATTGTCCGTTGGATTGGAGTCCGCAGAAAATTTAGTAATTAATCCTGGTTTATTTTTTAGAATTAGCACAGTAATAACGATAGTAGCTAGCACCATGTTTTTAATGTGGCTAGGTGAACAAATCACACAAAGAGGAATAGGTAATGGGATTTCTCTAATTATATTTTCTGGTATCGTAGCAGAAATTCCAAGGGCACTTGTAACAACTTTTGAATTAGGTAGAACAGGTGCAATTTCATCAATAATGATAATTTCTATATTCCTATTATTGATTTTTACAATTATTTTTATTGTTTTCATGGAGAGAGCTTTAAGAAAAATATTAATTAATTATCCAAAAAAACAAATGGGAAGCAAAATATATGGTGGTGAATCATCTCATTTACCCTTAAAAATTAATTCGGCTGGAGTAATACCTGCTATTTTTGCATCTGCTTTATTATTGTTACCAATCACATTTTCAAATTTTACATTTTCACAAAATGAAATATTTTTAAACTTATCTGCTCTTTTTTCTCAAGGAAAACCTCTTTACATGATTTTATATGGATCGGGAATTATCTTTTTTACCTTTTTTTACACTTCCATAGTTTTTAATCCAAATGAAACGGCTGAAAATTTAAGAAAATATGGTGGCTACATACCGGGAATTAGACCTGGCGAAAGTACGGCTTTATATATAGATAATATTTTAACCAAACTTACAACAATTGGTGCATTATATTTAGCACTAGTTTGTTTGATGCCAGAATTTTTAATTGCGAAATATCCAATACCATTCTATTTAGGTGGAACATCTATATTGATTGTTGTAATTGTTGCAATGGATACCGTAACACAAGTTCAAACAAGATTAATGAGTGCTCAGTACCAATCATTGATTAAAAAAGCTAAATTTAGAAATTAATCAATGAATCTAATAATGTTTGGCTCGCCAGGTGCAGGAAAAGGCACTCAGTCAAAAAATATAGTAAATAATTTTAATTTGAAACAAGTATCTACCGGTGATTTATTAAGAAATGAAATAAAACTTAAAACAAATCTGGGAAAAAAAATTGAAAAAATAATAAATAATGGTGAATTAGTATCAGATGATGTAGTTAATGTATTAATTGAAAAAATTATTTCCGATCCAAATAATTTTAATAGACTAATCTTTGATGGATATCCAAGAAATATATCGCAAATTTATAGTTTAGAAAAAATATTAAAAAAATTTAATCAGAAAATCTCAATAGTGCTTAGCCTAAGTGTTGACAAAAATATTGTTTCTAAAAGAATTGGTGGTAGAATTATTTGTGACAAGTGTTCAAAAATATTTAATATTTTCTTTAATCCACCAAATCAAAAAAATCATGAATGTGATAAGAAATATTTAAAAAAAAGGCACGACGATGACTATAAAACTATTTTAAATAGGCTTAAAACCTATGATATCAAAACTAAGCCAATATTAGATTATTATAAAAAAAAGGGATTTCTACGTGATATTGATGGTAATCAAAAAATTGATGAAATTTATAATAAAATCAAGTCTATTTTGGTGAATATAAAAGATTGACATTATGTTTACTTTTTATATAAGTTTCCTGAAAAAATCTTACATCTTTAATTTATGGCTCGTATAGCAGGTATTAATATTCCACAAAATAAAATAGTTCGGATTGGTTTGACTTATATTTATGGAATTGGAGAAAAACATTCTGATGATATTTGTAAAAACCTAAATATTCCATCTAGCAAAAGAATAAATCAACTTACAGATGACGAAATTTTAAAAATCAGAGAATATATTGATAAGAACTTTGATGTGGAAGGTGATTTAAGAAGAGAAACATCGCTAAATATAAAAAGATTGATTGATCTGGCTACATATAGAGGTTCGAGACATAAAAAAAAACTTCCTGTTAGGGGTCAACGTACCAGATGTAATGCCCGAACTAGAAAAGGTAAGGCAATTGCGATAGCGGGAAAAAAAATAACACCATTGAAAAAATAATAATATGGAAGATAAAAAAAAAATTGATATAAAAAAAAACGATATAAAAGAGCCTAACTCTAAAGAAAAGAATAAATCTAGTTTTTCAAAAAAAAAGAAAACTAAAAGAAATGTTTCAACAGGAATAGCATATGTGAAATCAACATTTAACAATACTATTATTTCAATTACAGATTCTCAAGGAAATGTGATCGCTTGGTCTTCCGCTGGAAAGAAAGGATTTAAAGGATCTAGAAAATCAACTCCATATGCTGCTCAAATAGCTGCAGACGAAGTAGGAACAAAAGCTTTAGAATTTGGAATGAAAATATTGACCGTTGAAGTTAAAGGCCCAGGATCTGGCAGAGAAACTGCCCTGAGATCACTTCAAGCAAAAGGCTTTAAGATTACTTCAATAAAAGATACAACACCATTAGCGCATAATGGGTCAAGACCACCTAAAAGAAGGAGAGTATAAATGGAAAAAATGCAAAATGAAGTAAATACTAAAAATTGGAAAGCATTGATTAAACCATCAAAAATAGATGTTAAAACCCATGACGACAAATCAATAGCTACGATAACGGCTGAACCTTTAGAAAAAGGTTATGGAATGACAATTGGAAATTCCTTAAGAAGAATAATGCTTTCATCCATAAGAGGTTCCGCGGTAACCGCAATACAAATAGACGGAGTTTTGCACGAATTTTCATCTATTAAAGGAGTTAGAGAAGATGTAACTGATATAGTTTTAAATATTAAATCATTAGCATTAAAATCTAACTTTGATGGACCAAAAAAATTAATTTTAGATGCTTCCGGACCCGGTGAAATCAAAGCTGACAAGATAATTGATAATCCAGATATTGAAATTTTAAATCCAGAACTAACGATTTGTAATCTTGATGAAGATACCAAATTTCATATGGAATTAACCGTCAATTCCGGAAAAGGATATGTTCCAGCAAATTTAAATAAAATAGAAGATCCTCCATTGGGCCTAATTGCTATAGATTCTTTGTTTAGTCCAGTAAAAAAAGTTTCCTATTCAGTAAGTACTGCTCGTGAAGGTAAGGCTTTAGATTATGATAAATTAACATTAAAAATTGAGACTAACGGATCTATAGCTGCAGATGATGCAGTAGCATATGCTGCAAGAATTTTTCAAGATCAGCTTTCAACGTTTGTTAATTTCGATGAACCTAAAGTAATAATACCTCAACAAAAACCAGCTGAACCAGAATTCAATAAAAATTTACTCAAAAAAGTAGATGAATTAGAGCTATCTGTTAGATCTATGAATTGCTTAAAAAACGATAATATAACCTATATTGGCGATTTGGTACAAAAAACAGAAGGTGAAATGTTAAGAACCCCTAATTTTGGGAGAAAATCACTTAATGAAATAAAAGAAGTATTAAATAGTTTGTCATTATATTTGGGTATGGAAATACCTAACTGGCCACCTGAAAACATTTCAGAATTATCAAAAAAATTAGAAGAAAATATTTAATTAAAATGAGACACAGATTTTATCACAAGAAGTTAAATAGAACTTCAGAGCATAGAAAAAGTTTAATTAAAAATATGCTAAATTCTTTAATAAAATATGAGCAAATTACCACAACATTGCCTAAAGCAAAGATATTAAAACCACAAATAGATAAAGTTATTACATTAGGTAAAAAAGATAATTTAGCAAATAAAAAAAATTTATTTTCAAAACTGCAAGATAAGTTAAATGCTAGAAAGGTTACCAACATTTTGTCAAAAAGATATTTATCCAGAAATGGTGGTTATTCAAGAATAATAAAGGCTGGATTTAGATACGGTGATAAGGCACCGTTAGCGATTATAGAACTTGTTGACCGCAATATAAATGCAAAAAAAGCTGGTATAAAGAAAAAAGATAAAGAAAAACAATCAGAAGCTACAACTGAAAAAAGTAAAGAAACAAAAAAATAATTTTTTATTATCTTTAATAAAAAATCCAATTAAAGCTGTTTAAATGGATAAGATTTTTTTAGTTAAAAAAGATTTTATCAATTCAAGAATAGATAGATGGATTAAAAAAAATATCTGTCATGTTCCCCAAAGTTTTATAGAAAAAAATTTAAGAAATAAAAGTGTTACAGTAAATAAATTAAAAGTAAAAAGTTCTTACAAACTTGAGATAAATGATAAAATTTACATAAAAAATTTTAATCCCCGTCAATACAATCTAATTTTGAGTAAAAAATACATACCTAGCAAAAGAGATATAAAAGATAGTGAGGACCTTGTAGTTGAAAATAATGAAAATTTTTGCATAATTAATAAACCTTATGGTTTGGCAGTGCAAGGAGGAAGTAAAATCAAAAAAAATTTAGTTGATTTAATAGCCAAAAATAGAATTTTTTTAAATTCAAAACCATTTATTGTTCATAGATTAGATAAAGAAACAACTGGGATAATTATTATTGCTAAAAATAGAAAATATGCTCAATTATTTACATCATTATTTAGAATTAGAAAAATTCATAAATCTTATTTATCAATTTGCTATGGTGAAATGGAAAAAAACAAGGGTATATTTGATGAAAATTTAATCCGTTATGACAAAGATAAAAAAATATCCGAACGAGCCATCACTTATTATAAAGTCTTAGATAAAAATATTAATTCTACCCTGCTTATTTTAAATCCTATAACAGGAAGAAAACACCAGATTAGAAAACAATTATTCTCAAAGGGTTATCCAGTTATTGGTGATACAAAATATAATTTTCCTGGAAATAAAATCAATAAAAGTAAAAATCTTATGTTGCATGCTTATTCCATAAAATTTATGATTAATGAAAAAAAATATAAATATACCATTAATGTTCCAAATTATTTTAAAAAAATGTTATTAACAAAAAGATTAACTTTATCCAAAAATTTGTAAAAAATTATTTATTATTTTTTGATCTATATATTTATAATTATCTTTTTTTATTGAACAAAGATTAGTTACAGCCTTGTTAAATATACCGCATGGAACAATATTCTTATAAACCTCAAGATTATTTGAGATGTTTATAGAAAAACCATGAAATGCAATCCATCTTTTAACTCTTATTCCAATTGCTGCAACTTTCTTTTCTTTGCCGTTTACATTTACCCAAATACCAATATTTTTTTTGTCGTTAAATGATTTGATTTTGTACTCTTTTAAAATTTGGATTATGCACTTTTCAATACATCTTATGAGTTTTTTAATATCTTTCCCTCTATCATTAAGGTTTAGTACAAAATAAGCAACTTTTTGACCTGGTCCATGATAAGTAACTTTTCCACCTCTGGATGTTTTTGTCACATTAATTGCCTTATTTAATATTTCATTTTCCTTATAACTAGATCCAGCAGTAAAAACTGGTTTATGTTCTAAAATCCATAATAATTCAGGTTTTTTTCCATTTATTACATCATCTACTCTTTTTTCTAAAAATTTTAGGGCAACATCATAATCTACAAGTTTTATGGTTTTTTTGATTTCGATTTTCATTTTAGAATTGTAATTAATAAATATATAAATTAATAGTTCAGCAGATTATTTAACACGAATATTATGACTTTAGTTAAAAAAATAAAGGACAGAAAAGTTAACATAGAATTTAATAAAGAATTTATTAAAGTCGTTAACGAAAAAATTAAAAGCCAAGATACAGACTTTTTGGCTAAATCATTAAAGGAATTATTACCCGCTGATTCTGCTGATATTATAGAAAATTTAACTCCAGAAAATAGATCTAAATTGATTGAACTTGAAGGATTTAATATAGATCCTGAAATATTTGTAGAACTTAATGAATCAATTCAAACTGAAATTTTTATACTTTTATCAGTGGAGTCTATTGCCAGTTTATTAAAAAAATTGGAATCTGATAACGCGCTTAAGATTCTTGAAAATTTGGATAAAACAAAAAAGGAAACCGTTTTAAATAGATTGCCCCCAAAAGACAGATTTTTATTAGAGGAAAGTTTGAGTTATCCAGAGGATACCGCCGCAAGAATTATGCAAAGAGAATTTACTGCTATCCCAAGCAATTGGTCGGTCGGACAAACAATAGATTATTTAAGAGAGAATAAAGATTTACCAGAAGAGTTTTTGGAAATCTTTATAATTGATAGTGATTTTAAACCAATTGGAACGGTACCCTCATCAAAAGTATTAAGAACGGCAAGAGAAACTAAAATGAACTTAATTATGAGAGAAATGCAAGTTTTAATTCCAGTTAATATGGACCAGGAAGAGGTGGGTCATACATTTGAAAATTATAACCTTACTTCAGCTGGGGTTGTAGATAAAAACAATAAATTAGTTGGAATGATTACCAGTGATGATATTTTAACTGTTGTTAAGGAAGAAGCGGAAGAAGACGTTCTTAGACTTGCTGGGGTGGGAGATGAAGAGATTACTGACAGTATTTTGAAAAAGACAAAAAGAAGATTTAATTGGTTGCTATTAAATCTGTTCACTGCTTTGTTAGCTACCTGGGTAATAAGTAAATTTGGGGCTACAATAGAACAAATGGTTGCTTTAGCTTTTTTAATGCCGATAGTTGCTTCAATGGGTGGTAATGCGGGAATGCAAACATTGGCTGTTACAGTTAGAGCTATAGCTACTAAAGAACTTTCTTCAGAAAATTTTACCAAAATAGTATCAAAAGAATTTGTAATTGGAATTTTGAATGGGATAATATTCGCAGCAATTACTGGAATTGTAGTTCAAGTGTGGTTTAAAGAGATTAATTTAACAATTATAATTGCTGTTTCTATGATACTAAATATGATAGTTGCGGGACTATTTGGAATTTTGGTTCCTGTCTCGCTAAAGAAATTTAATATTGATCCCGCTATTGCTTCCAGTGTTTTTGTAACAACTATAACAGATGTAATAGGATTTTTATCTTTTTTGGGTATTGGAGCTTATTTCTTTTACGGCTAAATATTATCTATCAACCTTGTAGAGCCAAGATAGTAGGCGACAAACAATTTATATTTTTTATTTTTTTTAAATGGTCTAGTTAGCTTGTTAATGTCAATAAGCTCAATATAATCAATTTTTTTAACACCAAATTGAAACATATTATTTTTAATCTTTTTTAATATATTTTTATTTTTAATTAATAATTTTTTGCTTTTATAAAGTAATTTATAAACTCTAGATGCTATAATAAAATCATTTGTTGAGAGCAATAAATTTCTAGAAGAACAAGCAACACCGTTTTTTTCTCTGATGGTTTTACATCCAACAACTTTTGTATTAATTGTATTTTTTTTTATAAAATCTTCAATGATTTTTAATTGCTGCATATCTTTTTCTCCTAAAAAAATTTTATCAGGATTAATTATTTTTATAAATCTATCAATTACATCAACTACTGCCTTGAAATGACCAGGTCTAAATTTTCCACATAATTTTTTACTAAAAGAACTTATTTTAATTTTTTTATTATACCCAAGAGGATATATTTGTCTTGTAGATGGTAAATAAAGATAATCAATTTTGCACTTTCTAAGTATAGATATGTCCTTCTTAATATTTCTTGGGTATCTATTGTAGTCGGTAATTTTATTAAATTGTGGCTTATTGACAAATATAGTAACAATTGTTTTTTCACATATAGAGATACTTTTTTTAATTATATATAGGTGTGCTTTGTGTATAACACCCATAGTTGGAACAAAACCTAAATCTTTTTCTTTATTTAATATTCGAATAAGTTTTTTTTTGCTATGAATTATTTTCATTTGTAAATTTTAATTATTATATGTAAAAGATACAAATGATCAAACAGGCAATTATTCCCTTAGCTGGTTTAGGTACAAGATTATTACCTCTAACGAGTGTATTACCAAAAGAGCTTTTACCGATTAATGGCAAACCAGGATTAGAATATATTTTGGAAGAAGGGGTAAACGCCGGTATTAAAGAATTTATTTTAATAATTTCTCACAAAAAAAAAGCAATTAAAAAATATTTTTATAACGATTCCTTCTATAAAAAAATAATTAAAAAAAAAAATAAAAACAAAAATCTTAAACTTGAATATGCAAAAATAAAAAAATATAAGAAAATAATTAAATTTGTTTATCAAGATGTACCTCGTGGCACAGGAGATGCAGTGCTAAAATGTAAAAATTATATTAGGTCGAAGTATTTCTTAATGCTTCTACCAGATGATTTAATAATAAAAAATAATTGTTCTCTATCAATGATCAAATTGCACACAAAGTACAAGTCATCCATTATTGCATCTAAAAAAGTTAAAAAAAGAGATGTTTCCAGATGGGGTATTTTTGATATGAAAAAACTTAATAAAAAAAATTTTATAATTAAAGATGTTATAGAAAAACCTAGTATAAAAAATGCTCCGTCAAACCATGCTATTATTGGTCGATATATATTGCCAAAAGAAATATTTAAAATACTTCAAAATCAGAAACCAAGTCAAAATGACGAAATTCATATAACAGATGCAATTAAAACTTTGATAAATAAAAAAGAAAAATTTCTCGGACATGTTTTTTCTGGCAAATATTTAGATTGTGGTACCATGGCTGGATATATTAATTCGTCAATAAAGATTTCTAAATTATAAGTAATGAAAATTTGTGTTATAGGAACGGGTTATGTTGGTCTTGTAACCGGTGTTTGTTTTGCTGATCTTGGAAATACAGTTCATTGTGTAGATACAGATATTCATAAAATAAAAAAATTAAATTATGGTTCTATACCTATTTTTGAACCTGGTTTAGAAGAGTTGGTTAAAAAATGTTATAAGGATAAAAGATTAATCTTTACCACGGATTTAAAAAAATCAGTTACATATTCTGATATTATATTTGTTTGTGTAGGCACTCCCACAATTAAAAAAACAAACTCAGCAAATTTAAAATATATTTTCAAAGTAGCTAGAGACATAAGAAAGTATATTAAGAAATTTAAGATTGTAATAATTAAATCAACTGTACCGGTAACAACTGGAGATAAAATTGAAAAAATTCTTAATTCAAAAGTAAGAAGAAAATTATTTGAACTTGTTTCAAATCCTGAATTTTTGAGAGAGGGTGAGGCAATTCATGATTTTAAATATCCTGATAGAATTATAATAGGAACTGAAAATAAAAGAGTTACTAAAATTTTAGCTAATCTTTACGAGCCAATTATTAAAAAGGGAGCAATATATTTCAAAACATCACGCAGGAGTGCTGAGTTAATTAAATATGCATCGAATGCTTTTCTGGCTACAAAAATATCATTTATAAATGAATTGGCTAACTTATGTGAAAAAATTGATATTAATACAGAAGATATAGCAATAGGAATGGGGCTTGACAAAAGAATAGGTGGTAGATTTTTAAGAACAGGTCCAGCATATGGCGGATCTTGTTTTCCAAAAGATACGAGTGCTTTAGTTAGTACTGGCAAAAAATTTAAAGCAAATTTATCAATAGTAAGTTCTGTTATTAACTCAAATGAGAATAGGCGATCTTTATTAATAAAAAGAATTTATGAAATAATGTCTTATAATTTGAAAAACAAAATAATCACTTTTTTGGGTGTAACATTCAAAGCTAATACAGATGATATGCGTATGTCATCAAGTTTATCAATGATACCAAATCTGTTAAGAAAAGGTGCTATCATACGATATTGTGATCCTTCTGGAAAAAAAAAAGAATTCGACAAATATAGCAATGTTAGTTTTTATTCCAATGTGCCTAAAGCCTGCTTCAAAAGCGATTTGATTGTAATACATACTGAATGGAATGAATTTAAATTACTTGAATTCAAAAAAATTGTAAAAAAAAGTAATTTTAAAATATATGATATGCGGAATTTATATTCTAGTAAATTGATGAAAAAAAATAAAATCAAATACTTCTGTATAGGCAAGTAATCTATTTTAATTCGAATATAGCATCAATTTCAACAGCCGCATCAAGAGGCAATGAGTTTGCGCTAATTGCCGCTCTTGTGTGTTTACCGTTCTCACCAAATACTGCAAAAACAAGTTCAGAAGCAGCATTGATAATTTTAGGTTGATCAGTAAAATCATTTGTTGAGTTAACATATCCTGTCAGTTTAATGCAGCTTGCGATACTTTCTAATTTATCGTTGCACGCTTTTTTGACCTGAGCAATTATATTAATTGCACACAATTTTGCTGCAGCTTGACCCTGGTCAATGGTTAAATCTTTTCCTAACTTTCCCTTTGATATTTTTCCATTGGAATCAATCGATATTTGACCGGAAATAAATAATAAATTTGCTGTTTTCTTGTACGCTATATATGCACCTACCGGATCAGGAGCTTTTGGAATTTCTAAATTTAAGTTTTTTAAATTTTCGTAAACTGACATGAAGCGTTTATTTAAAAAGTTAAACTTTTGTTTATTTAAAATGAGCAAAAGATGACATCAAAAAATTATTTTTTTCTTAGTTTGCCAATTTTTTCTTTCACTTTATCAATTATACTCACTTTAGGTTTATAATCAGGTGTTTCAGCGATTTCTTTATTATCTCTATTTGTCAAATCAGCTAATGATTTTGCGTTATAAAATTTTCCAATTGCATTGGGGGTACCATCTTTTTTTTTAAATAATTTTTTAATACCACATCCTAGGGCACCTGGAGATATTTTATGTTTACTGATGCAATCTGTACCTATAGCATCAGCTAAGGTTTTTTTTTCTTCAGCAATAACCATGTTTGCAGAAATTAATATTGTACTTATTAGTATAATAATTTTTTTCATAAATAAGTTTCCTATTTAGTTAAATCACTTAATGACTTCGCTTCGCCAAATTTTTTAAGAAAAGATTTTTTACCTGAATTTCTTTTGTTGCTCAGCTTATCCTTAATAGCACTTCCGGCAGCTTTAGATTTGCAAATCAAATATTTTGGCGAATTCTTTTTTATGTTTTTACAGTCTGATGTTTCCTTAGAGTGCAGGCTAGCTGTGGTAAATAGCAGTAATCCCATGAATAATAGTAGCGTTTTCATTAATATTTATTTTTTTTTCCTGTTTCTATCATATTCTTTTCTTTTCTCAATCAATATTAAAGCTTCTTCCATAACAATTTCACTGGGATCTTTTTCTTCAGGAATAGTAGCGTTAAGTGATTTATACTTAATATATGGACCAAATTTCCCCTTCATAACTCTTACAGGTTTTTTATCTTCTGGATGATCACCCAAATCTTTAATCAAAAAAGAGGATATTCTACCAGGCTTAGCTTCAGCTATAAGCGTTATAGCTCTGTTAAGACCTATTGAAAATATTTCTTCAACATTTTCTATTCTTGCAGATTTGTTTTCGCATTTTAGATAAGGGCCAAATCTTCCTGAATTCAAAGTTATTTCTTTTCCATTATCAGGATTGATTCCCAAACTTTTAGGTAATGAACATAAAAATTTACTTTTATCTAAATCAATACTGTCTATAGATATACCTTTTGGTATAGAAATATTTTTAAATTTACTTTCATTGATCTTTTTAGTTTTCCTCTTTTTATTTTCTGTTTCAACTAAATTTGGATCAATCTCAAATTGTAAATAGGGACCAAATCTTCCATTTTTTAAATATATGTGTTTTCCATCATTGTTCTTTCCAAGAATTTTTGGTTCAGCTAAATTTGATTGTTGCGCAGCTTTTGCTTTTGATAATGGACGTGTAAATTTACATTCAGGATAATTTGAACATCCTATAAAAGCACCACCTCTAAAACTGTTTTTTAAACTCAATTGTCCATTGCTACACAATTTGCATTTTCTATCTACATTTCCATTTTCATCTAACTCAAATATTAAATCTCCCAAACTATCATTTAGTAAATCTAAAACTTCCCTAGTTCTTTTTTCTTTAACTGTTGAAACATTTTTATTAAAATCATACCAAAATTGGTTAAGAACTTTTATCCAATCTTCCTTTCCAGAAGTTATATCGTCCAATTGATCTTCCAATTTAGCCGTAAAGTCATAGTCCACATACTTAGTAAATAATTTTTCTAAAAAAGCAGAAATCAATTTTCCTCTATCAGTGGGAAAAAATCTTTTATTTATAATTTCAGCATATCCTCTATTTGAAATTACAGATATAATACTGGCATAAGTTGATGGTCTACCAATTCCTAATTCCTCTAGTTTCTTTACAAGAGTTGCTTCAGAATATCTCGGAGGTGCTTGAGTAAAATGCTGTTCATCAATAAAATTTTCTAAATTTACTTTACCTTTATTTACATCAGGAAGTATTTTTTCCTTATCATTTTCATTTTCAATTTTGTATAATTTTAAAAAACCATCAAATCTAATAACAGATCCAGTTGCCTTAAATGTATTTGATCCATCTTTAGAAGCTATTACAATTGTTTTTCTATCAAATTTAGCAGACTCCATTTGAGAAGAAAGAGTCCTTGACCAAATTAAATTATATAATTTTAATTGGTCTGAACTTAAGTATTTTTTTAATTTTTCAGGAGATCTGTTTACATCAGTTGGTCTTATTGCTTCATGTGCTTCTTGAGCATTTTTAGCTTTTTTTCCAGAATAATTTAAAGGTTGGGCTGGCAGATATTCTTTGCCAAAATTATTTTCAATATAAGTTCTAAAAAGCGGAATAGCTTCTTTTGAAATATTCGTTCCGTCAGTTCTCATATAAGTAATTAAACCAACAGAATCTCCATCAATATCAATTCCTTGATAAAGCCTTTGTGCGATTTGCATAGTTCTTGAGGCACCAAAACCTAATTTTGCAGAAGACGATTGTTGCAATGTTGATGTCGTAAAAGGACCTGAGGGATTCCTATTATAAATTTTGGATGAAATATCAATTATTTCGTAATCTTTACTTTTAATGTCTTCAATTGCTTTATTTATATCGTTTTTATTTTTAAATGAGAATTTTTCTACTTTGTTTTCATTTAGTTGTGAAAGATTTGAGTTAATTATATTTCCATTATTGGTTTTAAAATTTACATTAAGTGTCCAAAATTCTTTAGGTCTAAAAGTTTCAATCTCATGTTCTCTTTCGGTGATTAACCTTAAAGCCACAGATTGAACTCTGCCTGCAGATTTTGATCCAGGCAGTTTGGTCCATAGAATAGGTGAGATATTAAAACCCACAAGATAATCTAGGGCCCTTCTTGCCATATATGCATCTACCAAGTAAGGCTCTATATTTCTTGGATTTTCAATACCTTTTATTATTGCTTTTTTAGTTATTTCGTTAAATACAACTCTTTCAATTTTTTTATCTTTAATTAATTTTTTTTCTTCCAATACTTCCTTAACATGCCAAGCAATGGCTTCTCCTTCTCTATCTGGGTCGGTAGCAAGTATTATTTTTTTTGAATTTGCAGCTGTATCAATTATTTCATTTAAATATTTTTTTGAAAAACTGTCAATTTCCCATAACATTTGAAAATTATTATTTGGGTCAACCGATCCATTTTTTGAAGGAAGGTCCCTTACATGACCATAGCTTGCTAAAACTTTGTAATTGTTACCCAAATACTTGTTAATTGTTTTAGCTTTAGCTGGACTTTCAACGATAACTAAATTCATTGGACATACCTCTTTGAGATTTAGTGTCAAAAATATTTATATTTGTCAAACTTAAGATTTTATTTACTAAGAAAAGTGGCTTTTTATCTATAGTTTTATTTTTTGTTCTGTTCTATTTATCAAGTTAGATATATTATTTTTGTGTGTATAAATTATTAGAATTAAAAAAATAAATAATAATAATTTTATATCGCTAACATTAGAAATATTTGGATCAAAGGCTTTAATTACATTTTCTTTTATAAAAGATATTACAAATACACTTATAGAAGCAAAAATTGAAGATAAAGAAGAATATTTAAATATTAAGGCTACAGTTATCCAAGTTAATATAAATAGTAATGTTAAACTATATGATAGCGCAAGTAAAATACCTAAAAAAGTTGCAACTCCTTTTCCTCCTTTAAATTTTAACCATATTGGAAAAAGATGTCCAAGAAAGACCAGTAATGCTGTTAATTGAATCAATTCTGGAAAATATTGTTTTGTGATTATAACAACAAAATATCCTTTTAATATATCCAAAATAAGAGTTGAGAAGGCTAAATATTTGTTTCCGGTTCTGAGAACATTGGTGGCTCCAATATTTTTAGATCCTATGGTTCTTATATCTTTACCACTGAAGGTTTTAGTTAAAATCAAGCCAAAGGGGATTGATCCACAAAAGTAAGAAAAAACTGCAATTAAAAAAATTTCCATTAGCAGCTAAGCTTTTGCAAAAGCAATTTCACCTTTTATGAAGGTTTTTATAATTTGTCCTTGCAATTTTCTGTCCTCAATAGGGGTGTTCTTAGACTTTGACAACAAATTGCCTTTGTTAACGACCCAAGGCTTGTTGATATCAACAACACATAAATCTGCATCAGCGCCTATTTGAAGACTGCCTTTATCTATTCCAAGAATTTTTGCAGGATTTGAAGTGATCGAAGCAATTATTGTATTTAATTTTAATGAATCATTATGAAATAGCGCCAAGGCAAGAGGCAGTAAGGTTTCTATCCCAGTAGCTCCGGTTGCCGCCTTAGCAAAAGTTAATCTTTTAGATTCTTCGTCTTCCGGCTTGTGGTCAGAGACTATAACTTCAATTAATCCTTCGCTAATAGCATTAATTAATGATAATCGATCTTCCTCAGTTCTAAGTGGAGGAGAAAGTTTTAAAAACGTCTTAAAGTCACCAATATCGTTTTCATTTAAAGACAAATTATTTATGGAAACTCCTGTTGAGAAGACTTTACCTTCTTCTTTAGCTCTTTTGATCACGGATATAGTTTTTTCAGAAGATATTTGAGAAATATGGTATTTACATTGATATTCCTCAAGAATGGATAAATCTCTTTCCACTATAATTTTTTCTGCTAGAAAGGGTATTCCTTTTAAACCAAGTCTAGTCGAAATCTCTCCTTCATTAATTAATCCACCAGCTGACAAAATATTATCCTCTGCATGTTGCATAATTAAAGCATCAGATTCTCCGGCATAATTCATTATTCTCGTCATAACTTGAGGATCTTGAACCGTTTTAAGTCCATCTGTAAAAGCAATTATTCCTTTTCTTCTAAGAAGTCCAAATTCAGTCATTTGCGTACCTTCCGTGTTTCTTGTCAGGCTAGCAGCAGGAAAAATATTTATTTTCGATTTATCTCTTCCTCTTCGTTTTAGAAAATCTACCATAGAGACATTATCGATCACCGGTGAAGTGTTTGGCATTGAAACGACGGAAGTGACACCACCTGATAATGCAGCATTACTTAAAGTTCTAAAATTTTCTTTATATTCATAACCTGGTTCTCCAACAAAAACTCTCATATCAACTATGCCAGGTATTAAAACTTGCTTTTCTAGGTCTATTTTTTCTGCTTCAGTAGGCAAATTTCCATTTGCAACATTTTTTCCAACAGCTTGAATTTTGCCATTGACATCAATGATCAGACCTCCAATTTCATCCATTTGATTATTAGGGTCAATTATTCTTGCGTTTATTAAATATTTTTCTTTCATTATGTTTTTTTGCAATAAATTTTAAGGCAGGCCATTCTTACAGCAACACCCAGTTCCACTTGTTCTCTTATTACGCTTTTATTAATATCATCTGCTAGATTAGTATCAATCTCAACACCTCTATTCATTGGACCAGGATGCATTATTAAAGCATCTTTTTTCGCCAATATCATTTTATCAGGCGTTAAACCAAAGTATTCATAATATTCTCTGGCAGAGGGTAAAAAAGAACCTTGCATTCTTTCATTTTGTAATCTCAACATCATTACAATATCACAATTATCCAATCCTCTTTTCATGTCAGTAAAAACATTTACTCCCAGCCGTTCAATAGAATGAGGTAGTAAAGTTCTGGGTGCCACAACGTTGATTTCGGCTCCCAACATATTCATTAAATAAATATTTGATCTAGCAACTCTCGAATGTAAAATGTCTCCGCAGATGGCTACTTTTAATCCTTCAACTTTACCTTTTCTATTAATTATAGTTAGAGCATCAAGCAAAGCTTGTGTTGGGTGTTCTCTTCTACCATCACCAGCGTTAATTACAGAGCAGTTTACTTTTTGTGATAATAAATTAGGTGCACCGGAGTCTTGATGTCTTACAACAATAACATCGGGATGCATTGCATTTAATGTCATCGCTGTATCAATTAAGGTTTCTCCTTTTTTAATAGCTGAGTTAACAATATTCATTGACATAACATCTGCCCCAAGTCTCTTTCCAGCTAATTCAAAAGAACTTTGTGTTCTTGTGGAAGGTTCAAAAAATAAGTTTATTTGAGTTTTTCCCCTTAAAACGTCAGTTTTTTTTGAGGTACTTTTGTTTAATTTTATAAAAGCTTTTGCTTCATCTAAAATGTAAGAAACCTCAGAAATAGAAATATCTTGGATACCTAAAAGGTGATCTCGACTGATTTTAACAGCTTTAAATTCTTTAATTACAGCCATTAAAATAAACTCTATAGAGCCTTCTATTGACTTGTGCAAGTAAATTATTAATTGGTTAAATAATCTATGGCTCCTTGAAGTATAAATGCAGCTGAATTTTTGTCTAAATCTTTGATCTTTTTTGTTACACTGGTATTTAGATATTTGGTGATTTTAAAAGCACCTTCACTTGAAAGCCTTTCATCCCATAATGTGACTGGTATTGTAATATTTCTTGATAAATTTTTCGCAAAATCCATGGATGATTGAGCTGATTTTCCTAAAGTACCATCCATATTAATCGGATTTCCTATAACGATTCCCTTTATTTCGTTTTCTTGAATAATTTTGTTAATTTCTTTAAATAGAGATTCAAAGTTGTTTTTTATTAGAGTTTTGAAAGGGGTAGCAACCGCTTTATTTTCATCACAAATAGCTAATCCGATATTTTTTTTTCCAG
>Ga0187833_10000312_pt1 | contig 57368 bp, 48 predicted proteins | sample ETNtaG_37_FD_167968 | JGI IMG/M metagenome (GOLD analysis project Ga0187833, IMG submission 167968) | Marine microbial and viral communities from oxygen minimum zone, Eastern Pacific Ocean - ETNP2014_SV_400_PacBio MetaG (Illumina Assembly) | ecosystem: Environmental > Aquatic > Marine > Hypoxic...
GCCTATTCGGAATACTGCACTGAACCCGGAGACCCGTCACACTCAAACGGTGACCAAACCTGGCAACACCGCATGGTGAGAAAGAATGAGTGGAAACTCAACTACTACCACAATATGCCGTCACAGTTGTTTAACCTGATTGATGACCCAGACGAGATGAACGACCTCAGTGGATCTACCGAACATGCAGACATTGTGCGTGATATGACCGAACTAGTTTTGAAAGATTGGGAACCCGAAACTATCGAAACGAAAATCAGGGAACAAACCGAAAATCTCACTATAACAATCCCATGGGCTGAGAATACCTCACCAGCAGATACGATTCGGTGGGATCTCAAACCTGAATGGGATTATCTCGACAAGACATGAAAATCATGTCTCCAATCAAATCCTAACGTATGGAATGCCAAGGTAAATCTTTAATCCAGACCATTGACTGACAGTGCAACTTTGATAACGCCGTCCTCGTGTCCAGCGTACATATCGTAAGCCTTCTGAACCTCAGAAAAGTCTAGATTGTGGCTCTTCAACACACCCGGGTCTATCCAACCGCGTTCTTTGAGAGCAATCGTCTCACGTATGTCCTTTGTCGGTTGCGACGTGGCAGCAACCTGAGTGGGAATAATCTTTGCAGCCTTAAACATGAATTCCTGATGCAGGAATGAAGATACCTTCCCACCCTGTCCAGTAAGACTAAAACTGACGAACATGCCCCAGCGTTTGACGATCTTTAAGCACTGGCCAAACCCCTCAGGATCGCCAGTTGCGTCAACCACGATGTCTATGCCCTCCCCACCTGTCAGTTCTTCGATCGCCTCGTACATATCGTCTTTGCTCGGGTTTACCGTGTTGGTCGCACCCACTGAAAGTGCTTTTTCCAAACGAGCCTCTACAGGGTCGATTCCAATTATTTGTAACGCACCCTGCTTTTCCGCCAGCATCGTAAACGAGAGTCCAATACCGCCCTGCCCCAGAACTGCTACGCGGGTACCAGCGATATTGCCCATCTGCTTGACAGAGTAGAGAACGGTGCCGGTATGTTGGCACATCACCCACTCATCGATCGGCCCCCATTCGGGAACCGGAAGTATGCGATCAGGAGTCTGCACCATGTATTCAGCAAGTCCACCAGATCCGCGCGTTGGCAATACAATCGCCCTCTGCCCCTCTTTAACTTCCCCTGTCTTCGACTCAACGACAGTGCCAGCTATCTCGTGGCAACCCAATCCGGGAGCCATAGGGTAACTTTCCTCTGGTAAATCAGCATGGAAAGTTCCATGAATATCACTCCCACAAACTGAAACCGCTTCTATTCTGATCTTAGCCTGACCGTCGGACGGGGCAGGCTCTGGGAGGTCTATCAATTCAAATGTCGCAGGTGCTACGAGTCTGGCGGCTTTCAATTTGTATTGACTGCTTTCATTAAAGTTGGAGAGGTGGCACAGAGAAGAACTTTACACTTAGCCAACATCGCGAACAATCCAAATAAAATCCAACTTTCAATCATTGAGTACTGATACATTTTCAACCAACTATTCAATTACGAGGAAAACACAGTACATGCGCATTCTGATCGCCGGTTGCCAACAAGAGATATCATCATTTAACCCCGTGCCCTGTGAGTATGATTTTTTTGATTATCTGCGGGGCGATGAAATCCGGACGAATCATGAGGGAACAGACTCACAAATCGGTGGAGCTATAACCGAACTTCAATCAGCATTCGGAAATGATCTTGAGTTAGTGTTCACTTTCGATGCAGAAGGAATAGCCGCCGGCCCTCTTCGCCACAGTGCTTTTGAGCGAATCGCCACGGAATTTCTAGAAACATTGAAACCACACGCCGGAAAAATCGACGGCGTGTACTTTTCAATGCATGGAGCAATGGGAACAACAGAGCTTCTCGATCCCGAAGGCTATTTACTCGAAGAGGCACGAAAAATCCTAGGAAACGATGTGCCAATTGTCATTTCAATGGACTTGCACGGAATCCTGACAGCAAAGATGCTCGAAAATATTAATGGCCTAGCCTCGTTTCATACCTACCCACATGTAGATTTTTGCGACACCGGTCGACGGGCCGCACAATTTTTAACGCGAATACTAAAAGAGGGAGTCAAACCTGTAGCTGTACGAGTCAGAGTTCCAGCTATAGTCCGCGGCAATGAACTGATCACCGCAAAAGGAGCTTTTGGTGCTCAAATCCGATACGCGAAAAAACTGCAGGAAAACCCATCAGTACTCTCGGCAGGATTCTTTATCTGTAACCCCTTCACGGACGTACCGGAACTAGGAAGCCAAGCCTACGTTTTCACCGATAACGATCAAGGCCTAGCGGAACAAGGCGCGTTACAAATGGCAAATGATTTTTGGCCAAACCGTCACATTATGCAGGGACAGTTTATATCGCTTGAAAAAGCCGTTTCAATGGGAGCCTCTATGGTTGGGCCAATAGCTTTCACAGACGCAGCAGACGCTCCAAGCTCTGGTTCTTCTGGAGACAGTAACGCCATCATTTCCGAAATGATTCGGACCAATTACCCTCACTCGATACTTGCCCCGCTTGCAGATCCTGATGCTGCAGCAAAAGCACATAAGCTGGGTGTCGGCTCGACATTCCGCATGGGAATTGGTGGAGCACATGACAACCAGTTCGTTCCGCTTGAACTCGACTGGTCTGTGATATCACTAGCCGACGGCACTATGAAATGCGAAACGTGGAAGTACGAGCCGACCGTCGGACCTACCGCGGTGCTAAGGTCAGGTAACCTGACAGTAGTGGTCACCACAGGCACAGTTATGCTGGTAGATCGGGCCCTATTTTTCAAGGTCGGACTTGATCCCAAGGACTTCCATTCGACTATCGTCAAATCCCCGCACTGTGAGCCAGCATTCTTTGACGACTGGGTCGAAGCAAACCTCAATGTAGACGCACCAGGAGCTACGAGCGCCAATCTTGAAGCACTGGGGCACACCATCTGCGCCCGCCCAATATATCCTCTTGAGGAGGGCACGGAATTCATACCTGAAGTCGAAGTATTCTCTAACTAACGCTTACAGCCAACGAAAAGTTCCCGCCAACAAACTTTTGTATAAGAACTAATCGTTCATATCGGCAAATTTAACTGGCTTAGCTGGCCGGCCGCCGGCCGGCACACCGAGCGGCAGTTTTACATCCAGCACCATCGGACGACCCTCACGTTCAACCGTGTCCAATCCTTCCTGGACCGCCGAATCTATCTCCGACTCATCATCCACTTTGCGACCCTCTACTCCAAATGATCCGGCAAGCTGAACGATATCAATACCATCCAATACCACTCCAGCATATTCTCCTGTGTCTTTCATGACACCGTCCGCACCAGCAAAAGCACCGGCAACAATTCCATACGCACTGTTATTAGGAACAACATATAAAACGGGAATTTGATGATGAGCCGCACTCCAAAAAGCCGAATCCGAATAATACACAGATCCGTCTCCAACCATGCCGATAACCGGCGTATCTGGGGCTGCCAGCTTGGCGCCCAGCGGGGCCCCCATTCCGTAACCCTCTGAGCCTCCAGCCGGTCGTATATACGTATTAGAACCACCGTTCGGCTTTGCAACAACATCCTCAAGTGGGACAGCGAACTGCTCTGTCGTGATGATGCCACCGCCGAGTTTTTCGAGACCATTATCTACAGCATCTAAAAGAACTATCGGCCGGACATGTCCCGGAATTTCTTTTGGCAACTGCAGTGCTACCCTTCTCTCGTTTCTAAGTTTTTCCGCAGCCTTGTAAGCCGCTACCCGCCTGTCATCATAAGCTTTTGCTTCATATTCAGAATTTGCCAGTAACGCTAATTTTTCTATCACGCGGTACTCATCGGCCATCACGGCCAGATCAAGGCCTGGGATGTTTTCAAATATCTCAACATCAGGACCCACTGCGACAATTTTCTTAGCGCTTTTGAATGAGTCAAAGTCCGTAGGATTCCCAGTTGCACCGTGACGCACACCGATCGCAACGATGGCGTCAGGCTCTAGATCCACAACAGGTCCCCGGAAGTATCCGCAGTGGAGCGGATGTGCAGCCGACACGCCTCTCAGGTCTCCCCACATCGAAGCGACGTTGGTCCCAAAATGATCCGCAATAGCAGCCAATTGGCTTTCTGCTCCGCTCTTGTTGACACCATCACCAACATAAATCAGAGGCCTCTTGGCTTCATGAAGTGTCCTGGCAATTTCTTCAACATCACTGTCATCCGGGTATCCCGCTCGTGGTCGAACAGGTGGCCCATCTATAATCGAGGTGGTTATGTGCTGAGGCCCTAAAATACGGTCATATGCGGCAATATGAACAGGTCCAATCGGGGGAGTCATAGCAACCTTGAGTGCACGGTCTACTGCAGTCGCCAGACCTCCGGGGTCAATTACTGTCCAATTGGCTTTCATGAAAGGTGCACCGATAGATGTCGGCCCGACGTCATGTCCAAGATCAAGCGTAATGCGATCCGCGTAGCTGCCGGTATCACCGACAAATGTAATCATTACCACCGGAAGACTCGCCGCCCAAACATTGATCATCTGCCCAAGGCTCTGCGCCAGTCCTGCCCCTAGGTGAACTGACATCACAGCAGGATCAGAATTTACCTGTGCAAATCCTCCGGCCATCGCAGTAACAGTACCTTCGTGAAGGCCGATGACTCCGCTGATTTCAGGACGACTGTGAAGCGTGTCGAAAAAACGGGCTTCGCGAGATCCAGGATTATAGAACAGATGGCGAACTCCCGAAGCCACGAGTTGCTCAACGATTATCTGTGATGGATTTCCGGTAAAAGACCGAGATGCCATTATGTGTGCTCCAAACGAGTCAAAGAGGCAGTATGTCGAAACCACAACTCAGTCAATAAGGACGAGTGTGGGCATACTACCCGCTCAAGGTGAAATTCGTCGAGCGCATATTAATAACTACGGCTATGGGACCAGCACCAATTGGACATGCTCATCAGGTTTCATCAGCCGCTCCATCGACGATTGCATCTCATCGAACCCTATGAAGCTTTCATCAGTCACCATTGCTTGCTCGGACAAAAGGCCTCGCTCCATTAAATTCAAGACTGTTCGCCAATCAATCGGTTGCGATCCGTAGGACGCCTTCATTTCCACCTCTCGGCCAATCCACTCGACGGTCAAAAGATCCACGTTCTCCCAAGCCATTGACACTACGAGCACCTGACCACCGCGCCAAACCATCTCAAGCCCCTGCTGAAGTGTGGGTTGAGCCGCTGCCGCATCGAATGCGACAGGCACACCGGGCCCGCCTGAAAGTTCGAGGATTTTCGAAACCACATCCTCATCGATGGGATTCATCACAATCGTGGCCCCAAGCACACGTGCAGCATCAGCCCGCGCAGTAGCTGGTTCGGAAACATATACCGCCCCTGCCCCAGCTGCGTTCAATACCTGCATTGTCAGCAAACCTATCGGACCGGCGCCCATTACAACAACACTATCGCCGATACTAAATTTCGATGTACGAACCGCGTGCACCGCTATGGACGCGGGCTCAGCCAAAACAGCAAGCTCATCACTCACGTTTTTTGGAATCACAAGTGGTCGCCATTCGTCTAATACGATGTATTCAGCAAATCCACCCTGAGGCGGGGTTTTAAGGCCCATCGTACGAGCACTGTACCTATCGCCAGCAGACCGTGCAGGTACCCCCTCAGGAGACTCTCCCCCTCCACTGACAACCCTGTCTCCCTCATTAAGCAACGTCACATCTGCACCTGACTGGACAACCTCACCTATGTACTCATGACCCATTATGGAACCAGAATTCATCATTCCGTACTGAAATCTGTGAACGTCAGACCCGCATATTGCGGAATATTTGATCTTGACCAAAACCTGATTCGATCCAGGTTCAGGTGTTGGTACATCTTCCACTTGAATCTGTTGAATCCCCCGGGTAACAGCCGCTTTCATTGTGTCCTAGACCCCCTACCATTGGTAATTTTTAGAACGTATGGATACACGGTAACAAGACCGTGATACTGCGTCATTCACGCTTGCATTGCAGGCACAATATGCCACAATCCGCCGGGGCGGATTATCCACAGGTATCGTCTTACAGTCAAAGTGTTGAGCGATGAGGTTGAGGCCCAAAACTAATTGAAACTGCAAATTCCATATATTTTTTTCGGAGACCGAAGATGGATCGTTTAGCCCACAAGGTCGCAATCGTAACCGGATCCGGCACTCGGTCATCAAATGTAACCGGGGTAGGTATGGCAACGGCCAAACTCTTCGCATCCCACGGTGCAAGCGTGCTTATTGTAGACATGAATGAATCGGCGGCAAAAACCACTGAAAAGGCGATTAATGACGCGGGCGGAGAGGCTTCCATTTTCATTGGAGACGTAGCCAAGGAATCGGTATGTAAGGAACTAGTCAAAACGGCTGTAACCCGTTATGGGAAACTAGACATCTTGATGAACAGTGTCGCCATCGGAGGTCCGGGAGCAGTAACTGAAATCTCCGAAGATTTCTGGTACCGCGTTCTAGATGTCGACCTGAAAAGTATGGTTTTCATCTCAAAATACGCCGTTCCAGAAATGGCCAGAGGTGGTGGCGGATCGATCATTAACATCTCATCTGTAGACGGGATTCGCGCAGCGATGACCCGCAATATTCCTTACGCGGCTGCCAAGGGCGGTATGATTTCCGTTACACGAGCGATGGCAGTTCATCACGGACGTGAAAACATCCGGGTTAACTGTATTGCCCCGGGAATGTTGTACTCGTCGATGACCGAAGCTGTGGACGATCGCAAGAGAGAGATTCGACGCAAGTTAGCCCCGCTTGGAACCGAAGGACGCGCAGAAGATATCGCTATGGCGGCTGCTTTTTTGGCAAGTGATGAGGCAAGGTGGATAACAGGCGTTTTGCTACCAGTAGACGCTGGTTTGATGGCTGCTGGGCCACAAAGCCTTTTAAACAACATCCTCGAAGACTACGAGTACAAGTAATGACAAACCATAAAGAAATATTCGCCGAATCAAGAGTCATCGATGGCCTGGACACCAGCGTATGGGGCAGCGAAAACGTATATCGCACTTTGCGCGATGGAGGTGTGACAGCGGTCAATGCAACAATAGCCATTTGGGACGATTATGAATCCACCCTCAAAACGATCACCCAATATTTAAAGTGGTTCGATGAATTTAAAGAGTTGATACGACCGGTGAAAACCGTAGATGACATCCTTTCAGCAAAATTGGAAAATCGAACCGGTATCATTTTCGGTTGGCAAAACGCTGCGCCAATTGGTAATGATCTGAGTAGATTAAGCCTTTTCTACGAACTTGGCGTCAGGATCATCCAGATTACCTACAACGAAAGAAATCTGCTTGGTAACGGATGCTACGAACGAGTTGACGACGGATTAAGCAGATTTGGCTTGGCCGCAGTAAAAGAAATGAACAGACTGGGAATACTGATGGATCTCTCACATGTGGGAGACCGCACCACGATGGATACCATAGAAAATTCAGATGGACCGGTCGCCATAACGCACGCCAACGCTAGATCACAAATTGATCATCCGCGTAATAAAACCGACGAAGCGATCAGGTTATTGGCGGAGCGAGGTGGCGTGATAGGTGCGAACGCTTTCCCGATGTTCTTCGAACGAGGTTTCGACACCGACCTTGAAGAATATCTCGATGCCATAGATTACCTTGTGCAGATGGTAGGTCCCGACCACGTCGCGATAGGTACTGATTTCTGTATGGAACAGCCACGATCATTCTTCGAATGGCTTTTCATGTCACAAGGTAAGATTCCAGCCACTGACATACCTTACACACCAGAACCATACCAACACCTTAGAGGCTTTGAGGATCCGTCCGATTGGGTGAAAGTTGCGGAAGGTTTATTCAATCGAAATTACTCAGAATCAGACACAAAGAAAGTGCTTGGCGAGAACTGGCTAAGCCTTTTCGCGCAAGTCTGGTCGAAATAGTGTTAAGTCAAATTGCACTCTTTTAGCGTCAACACCTACGAAAACTAGAAATAGAGGAAACATTAATGTCGTACACGTTCAAACCTGATCAGATGTACAGAATGCCGACTCACTTCGGTCCATCTACCGGTCCAAGGCGCGGGCCAGACGGTCGTACGTTTCTGTGCAAAGACAACCCCAAGTCAACTTCAATTCAAGTTTCTTTCTTATCTAACGGAAAACAACTAGAAGCACTACTCCCTCCAGGTTTCAAATTACACGGTGACCCTGTCGTAACCGTGTTCAGTGTCTATATGAAGGAGATAGAGTGGCTGGCTGGAAGAGGATACAACGTTCTCGGCGTGACAATTCCAGCAAAATTCACCGGAGATAAAGAAACTGCGGTCGGACCATTTCTAACAGTACTCTGGGAGAATCTGGCAGACCCTATCATCACCGGGCGGGAAGAACTTGGATTCTCAAAAATATACTCCGAACTTCCCGAAATAAGCGTGTTACGCGACTCGGCTTCATCCCAGGCGTCGTGGTTGGGATTCAAGTTTCTGGATATTAACGTTTCCAACCTCAAGCCTCGAACCGAGCCCTCACCCGCTGCGAAAATAGACGGTCAACTTCACTACAAATACATGCCAAGAACCGGTGAGTGGGGCAAGGCTGATTCTCAATACGCTGTAATCACACCGGCCGGAAAGTCCAATGCCGTAGTTCAGGAAGATCTCGTTGGCGATGGTTCATTGAGTTGGACTCCAGCCAGATGGGAAGATCTACCAACTTTCTATCAGGTAGTGAATGCACTTGCAGAACTTGAAATTAAAGAGTTTCTTGGTGGCAGCCTGACCCGGTCGGTGGGAGGCTCGGACATAAGCGAACAGAGAATCCTGTACTAAGCTTTTCTAGTCCATATACGATCCGCCGGCAACATTGATTGCTAATCCCGTCAGGTAATCAGCCTGTGATGAAGCTAAAAATGCAGCTACGTCGGCTACGTCTTGTGCTTGTCCGATCCGCCCCAACGGATTGGTCGCTCCAGCTCTATCCACCATCACGTCGCGCCATTCTTCTGTAGAGATTTCAGGATCAGGTTTCAAGGCGGAAGCCATACCGTAAACTCTTTCCGTCTCTATAAGGCTCGGACAGATGGCGTTAACGGTGACGTTATGCTTTGCCATTTCCAAAGCAAGCGATTGCGTGAAACCAATAACGCCAAATTTCGACGAGCAGTAAGCTGCAAATCTAGCTGCACCCTTCTTTCCTGAAACCGACGACATATTAATAATCTTTCCGCCACCGCCACGTTGAATCATATGGCGTGAAACCGCCTGCGACATTAGGAAAGTGCCCTTGAGGTTAACACTGAGGACCTGATCCCACACATCCTCTTCAAGATCAACTACTGGGACCCTGTCTGGTCCTGCTGGAGCGCCAGCATTATTGACCAGGATATCGATCTTACCGAATTCTGATATTGTCCCCTCCACCAATGACGCTACGTCCTCCGAGTTCGAAACGCTCCCAATCAATCCGACGGATCGAACACCCTTGCACTTAATTTCGTCTACAACTGCAGAGAGACCAGCCCAATCAGGAGTACCGGCATCTTTGAGATCACAAACTGCGACCGACGCTCCTTCACTAGCAAGTCGAGCAGCTATACTGCGCCCGATACCCTGCTTACCTCCTGCCCCTGTCACTATCGCGACCTTACCGTCGAGCTGGTACATAAAATCTCTCTTCTAGTGCGTCAAAATATAGCTATATGACAGGCAAGTTCAGGTCGTCGCTGGTTCTTTGCTGCCAAGCATGAATTCTACTGGTCAGGTCACGTACACGCCCAATCTGAGCAGGATCATCGTAAAGATTGGTTAACTCAAGGGGATCATCATCCAAATTGTAAAGCTCACAAATATCCCCAGGTGAAAGATTCAACTTCCAACGATCACCCGAAACTATGCAACGCCAAGGCACCTCGGATAACCGCGCGATTTCGTCATTGCCAAGCGGAACAGTTGCAGGGCCACCATGCCATTGCATGAAAACGTCGTCAGTCAACTCAACGTTTCCTTCAAAAACACCTTTCCGACTCGATCCCTGAATATGTTCAGGGACAACCTCACCCATCAGATCTAGTAGTGTCGGGACGAGATCAACGTGCCCAATGCTGCCACCAACGCGACGCTCTTCACTACCCAGCCATGGCACATGAATCATAAGTGGAACCCGTGCTACCTCTTCATAAAAAGAACGCTTGTTGATCATTCCGCGATCTCCAAGCGAATCACCGTGGTCACTTGTGAATACAACTATCGTATTGTCTGACTGCCCCGTATCTTCAAGGACCTGCAATATCGGCGCTATGCCTCGATCCAAAACGGTCACGTTACCGAAATATTTCGCCCGCAACTCACGCCAATATGCTTCCGGATCTTCAGGATTTAGTTCTTCAGCTTCCATCGTGTGGAATGTGGCGCGTGCACGATTGAAAAGAGGGGTGTTTTCCTCCGGACGATTAAGGAACAAAGGTCCCATTGGCAAAGACAACGGATCATACATTTCGTTCAGCGGGCCGTTATATGGCGGATGAGGCTCAAACATGTCGACGTACATTAACCACGGCTTGTCGCTTTCACCCCTTTCGTTGATGAAATCCACACTGCGCCGACTCACAAAAGCAGCCATCGTGTGTTCCTCTGGAAGGAAACCTCGCTGTTCTTGTGTATGAGATTTATGACCCTCGTAATCCCCCTCTGGTTCGTATCCGTGCGCGACTAGGTATTTGAAGTAATCCGATTTGCGATATCGATGCTGCTCATCTTCCCAGTTAGGGTAGCCACCATCATGTGCATCTTCCGTGCTCACCCATTCTGTGAATCCATGCTGCGGGGATAGATCGTCACCAAGATGCCACTTACCATATTTGGCACACACATATTCGTCGGAAACCATCTCAGCAATAGTTTTGACATCAGGTAACAAGCCGCTCATGGGCCTACCAGGTTGGCTGTTGCGAATCACACCAGCTGAGTGGGGGTACAGACCAGTCTTCATGGTCGATCTCGAAGGTGAGCAAACCGGTTGAGTAACATACGCATTTTCAAAAACGAAACTGCGACTTGCCAGGTCATTTAACGCTGGGGTTTCGATCCAGTCATTACCATACGCGCCCATCGTATCGGTACGCTGTTGATCTGAACATATGAAAAGTAAATTTGGCTTCTTCGACATTAGCAATGCTTACGTCTGAGTTCGGTTGACCACTGACGACTAGCGAAATTTTCCGCGAGCTGAAATCGGTATGGCGGCTTCTAGTTTGCCATTACGAATTCCAAAATAATACTCATGAAGATTGATAGTAGTATCACCGTGAGTCGGTCTAGATTGCACCTTGTCACCGATCTTTATCGCACGAGATTTTACATCAGGTAAATGGATTATCGTGTGCTCCTCTGAATGCTTGACAATAGTTGCGCCATTGGGTGAAAGTATCTCGGCTAAACCCCTGTCTATGGATATAGACTTGAGCCCCATGTCCACAACCGCGACATCTTCCCTTTGCCTGGATATCACGGTCGACAAAACCGACAGTGCCGGGGTGAAATCATCAAAAACTTCAGCATAGTCGCCATCCATAAACAAATATGATCCACACTGGAGTTCAGTAATACCTTTTACCCTGCCCGTGATGTCATACGTACCTGTACCAGCAGCAGATACGATCGGTACAGAAATGCCAGCATCTCGAATCAAACCGGCTGTGTGCGTAACAATCGCCATTGCTTTTTCAGTCTCAGCTTTACGAGTCTCGTAATCACGCTCTGCAACCAAATGACCCTCATACCCCATCAATCCATCAAATCTAAGTCCAGGGGCATCGTTGACCTGACGTGCAAGCGCGACCGCACCGTTCGGGTCAGTACCGCAACGATTTTGTCCCACATTAAGTTCGACGATGACACCAATCTCAACACCTGCTGCGGTAGATGCATCAGACAACTCCGATACATTTGATGAGTCTTCGACTGCAACGATCATTTGGGCTGATGGAGCGAGCGCTAGCAGACGGGATATCTTACTTTTACCTATAACTTGGCTGGTTATCATGACCTCCGTGATACCGGCCTCTACCATGACTTCGGCCTCTCCAACCTTTGCGCAACAAATACCAATCGCTCCGGCGTCAAGTTGCTTTCGCACCCAGTAAGGACTCTTGCTAGTCTTCGAATGCGGTCGAACATGAACTCCCATATCTTTGGCAGCATTCTGCAGTTTGGCAATGTTGGCTTCAGCGAGGTCCAAGTCAACGACGATACAAGGCGTATCAAGTTCCTCGATCGGTGTTCCGGGCAGGGGAAGATAATCAGTCATTTGTACTCAATCTCACACTAAACTGAATGAAGATTTTATTTCGATATTATGCCGTTGTAACAATACGAATACGAAGCGTACTCCAGCAATCTCATGAAGAGTATACCCATCTGTATAAATGCGAGCCCGAGAAATACAAATTGACACGTGGATATCAACATTGATACATATCTGCGACACCCGTAAACTCAAGTCAGCATGCGCCAATCAAAACCATCTACCAATATCAAACGAAAACCCCGGATAGGCATCATCGGGACGGGCAAAATGGCTTTTGCATTAGGAAAGGCTTTTCTTACCGCTGGACATTTTGTGGCGTTTGGATCCCGAAAACCCGAAACCAAGAATGAGTTCCACGAAATGGTAGGTGACGAATCAAAAATTTTTGGCGTACAAGCAGCAATAGACGCAGGTCAGATAATAATAATCACCATCCCATACAGTCAGGTTGCCGAAACCGTTAGAAAGTTCGCTAACTCACTCAAGGATAAGGTAATCATCGACATAACCAACCCGTTTACAGCCCAGCCTAACGATGGGTCATCAGGAGCACAGGTCACAGCCAGAATAATTGGAGAGAAGGCTCGAGTAGTGGCAGCATTCAAAACAAATTTCGCTGAGACCATCTCTGAACCAAAAGACTCGTCAGGCAAACCACGCGAGGTCCATTACGCAGGTGATGACCAGGATGCTAAAGATATCGTCGCGGGCTTGATAGAGGAAATCGGTTTTTCACCTGTTGATTGTGGCACTCTTGCCCAGAGCGTTACTCTTGATCATATGGTTCCGCTAATGATCAGACTGGATGAATCCCACTACGGAACCAGCCGTAAAAGCTCTTGGCGCATCGCAAGTCCCTAAAACTGGTTTTCTGCTCTTGGGATTTCGACACGAACTTTCCTCACTCGACCATCCCCCTGAAATCTTTCTCTACCCAAGAGCGTCGATTCACACAGGTATAGATCCCGCCCATCAATCCCTCCAAGCATGCAAGCATAAGCGCTCTTGTCAGGATCGCTGAGCGGAATAACCTGCTTAATCTCTCCACCATCTGCAACACGCACCCAACCCCCTGAGTCACCGTAAGAAAAATATGGACATGCGACCCAAACACAGCCTTCGGAATCGAGGCTAATACCATCAGTTGGAGCAGCCAAATTCGCAAATGGACGTCGATTAGACAATGTCCCATCATGATTGATATCCCACGCTGTAAGGGTGAAAGCAAATGTCTCAGCAACGATAAGTGTCTTTCCATCAGCAGTTATCGCTCCTCCATTAGGAAAGCAAACTCTATCCGCAACTACCTCGGAGCTTCCATCAGGTCGAGCAAGAACCAGGTGCCCGAATTGCGGCGGATTGTGCGGACCTGGTGGGTCCTCCTCGCTCAATCCCGCAATGTAAGCACCAGCATACGCATTACCGTTCTGAGCCACCACCATGTCATTATTGCCGGTAGCGTAAGGAGTAGAAATATCAGCGTGCCGAAATGAATCCAAGCGGGACGCCCCACCTTTCAGCACAGCCTCTTTTCTCACTTTCACAATTTCACGGCTCTCCGTCGCAACTACGAGCATGTCCCCATTGTCCAGAAAACCTAAACCGCTGGGGAATTCTCCTGGCTCGAACACTGTTTCTACAATGCCATTTTCACCCAGACGCGAAACTTTCCCTGCCATCACGTCACTGAAGTAAAGCTTATTTTCATCCGTACGCCAACGAGGGCCCTCAGGAAAATACAGATCGTCGGCCACCATTTCTATCGAATACACTTGAAAATCCTTTAACCAACTCCTGACAACATTACCGTGTTCACTCAATCACAATGCACTATCCAGCAGTATAAGGAACACATGAAGCCAGCGAGCATTACCAAGCCTTTCCGCGTGTAACATTACACATCGTAAATCACTGTAATCTAAGTTCGATTACAGTATAGAAGGTACTACAAACACCATCACAAAATGACTATATCCAGCGACTCACAACAAAAACTCAATAACAAGCGATCTTCAAAACGAGCCCCGGGGAAATGGCGCAGTTGGGAGACTACGGAAGGTGCTGTTAGAGCTCCTCACCGGTCAATGATGAAAGCAATGGGGCTCAGCGATAAAGACATAGCTGCGCCCTTTGTTGGGATAGCATCGACCCATAACGAAGTGACGCCATGTAATGCCGGAATCGAACCTTTAGTAGAGGAGGTAAAACGCGGCGTGTTCGCAGCTGGTGGGACCCCTTTCACATTTGGGACGATTACAGTCTCAGATGCTATCTCAATGGGTACGGAAGGCATGAGGGGCTCACTGGTCTCCCGGGAAGTTATCGCTGACTCCATCGAAACAGTGGTATTCGCGGAACGTTATGACGGCCTGGTCGCGGTTGCCGGTTGCGACAAGTCACTCCCAGGAGCGATGATGGCGATGGCCCGCCTGAATGTCCCGTCCGTGTTTATCTATGGTGGGTCGATCATGCCGGGGTCGCTTCATGGTGAGGATATTCAGATTCAGACCGTATTCGAAGCCGTTGGACAGTACCAAACCGGTCAGATCGATGCCAACGAGTTATACGCTATCGAATCCCATGCCTGCCCGGGTCCAGGTTCGTGCGGCGGAATGTTCACAGCAAACACAATGTCCTCGATAGGAGAGGCTCTGGGACTATCGCTGCCCGGATCGGCTTCTGAACCAAATGTTGACCAGCGAAAAGTCGCCTCTTCAAGGGAAGCCGGCCATGCAATTCTGAACCTCATGCGACGAAATATCAGGCCATCAGACATATTGAGCCGACAAGCGTTCGAGAACGCACTGACAGTCGTTGTGGCGATGGGCGGCTCAACAAACACAACTCTTCACCTGCCCGCGATTGCGCACGAAATGAACGTCCAACTGACACTCAAGGACATCCATGATATCTCGATGCGAACCCCATTGATCGCAGACATGAAACCTGGAGGCAAATACGTAATGCTCGACGTCGACCGCAGCGGAGGCATACCGGTCGTAATGAAGCGACTCCTCGATGCGGGACTGTTGCACGGCGATTGCATGACCGTAACGGGTAAGACAATCGCTGAAAATCTAGAAAATGTGAAAGTCGGTCAGCCTAGCGACGTCATCTATTCTGTTGAAAAACCTATCTCAAAAACTGGCGGCCTCGTGACCCTTTTCGGCAATCTGGCACCGGACGGTTGTGTACTCAAAGTGGCTGGGCACCAGTTCGGTCAGACTTTTGGCGGACCTGCCAAGGTCTTTGACGGTGAAGAAGGTGTAATGGCAGCACTGGAACAACGGGATATACACGAAGGAGACGCTATCGTTATTCGTTATGAGGGCCCCAAGGGAGGGCCCGGAATGCGCGAGATGCTCTCAGTAACTGCTGCACTCGTTGGTCAGGGTCTCGGCGAAAAAGTCCTGTTAATGACTGACGGTCGGTTCTCTGGGGCTTCGCATGGTTCTATGATCGGCCATATCGGTCCAGAGGCTGCTGTCGGCGGACCAATTGCTGCTGTTGAAGACGGCGATCAGATCGAAGTCGATCTCAACAATTTCGAACTAAATGTAAAGATCAGTGAGCAAGAGTTACAATCTCGTCTGGCAAAATGGCAACCGAAACCTCCACCGTATACCAAGGGAGTTCTGAGCAAATACATCAAGCTCGTAAATCCTGCTTCAACCGGCGCAGTAACGGGATAAGATAAGAACTTTACTTGGGATGAAAATTAAACAACCCACCATTAATAGGACTTAGACGAAATGCTCACAGTTGGCGCTGGAAGATCTGATATCACCCCACCCGTTGGAATTGCTCACGCAGGCTGGGGCGCAGCAACTCATCAGCGTGCAGAGGGCGTGGACATGCCCTTCTATGCCACGGCGCTTTATGTAACAGACGGTGAGCTTGAGCTCGCCATCGTCGACTTGGATGTGGGTATTCTCACGAACCAAGATGACTCTAATATTCGCACGAAGATAGCGAGCATATCGGGCATCAAAGCAGAGAATATTCGCCTGTCGGCGACTCACACGCATTCAGGACCTGTAAACCGTCAGTCTTGGCTTGACGAAGGCATGGAACTCATAGGGTCGTACTGGGATTCACTGCCAGCTAAGGCAGCCGAAGCTGTTAGTACTGCGAAATGGGCAGCAAAGCCCGCCCACATAGGCGTCGGCAAAGGCAGTTGTTCGATCAATGTAAATCGCCGCCCTTCCCTGTCGGATGGAACACTTTTTACTGGACGGAACTGGGACGGGTTCGTCGACAGGGAAGTGGGAGTTGTCGTGATTGACGATAAACAAGGTAATCCAATCGCAACGATTTTAAACTACACGTGTCACCCGACAATCTTAGGCCCAGCAAACAAACTCCTGTCACCCGACTACCCTGGTACAGCACGCAAGGTGGTTGAACAGCATGTTGGAGGCATATGCCTGTTCTTGCAGGGTGCTGCTGGAAACTGCGGCCCAACGCACGGATTTATTGGCGATGTGTCGGTTGCTAAAAGACTCGGCACACGGCTCGGACTGGAAGCCGCTAAAGTCCGACTTGAAACCGACCCAATACCTCGAACAGAACGATTGGTGGAGGTTGTGCCTTCAGGTGCGGATCTTGGAATGTATGAAGATGACCCTGCGGGAGAGCCTGACGATAGCTTGCGCATAGTCAACACGAACGTAGAGCTTCCGATAGGTCAATTCCCTTCAATCGCCGATGCCCAAGCAGATTTTGACCAGGCAGTTGCTTTCCTCAATACCACTCGAAAGAGCGGATCCGAATCAGAGATCAAAGAAGCCGTAAAAGATGCCAAACGATCAAGTTTTGTCCTTGGAAACGCTACCCGTACCGCTGATGGTCCAATGTCCATGCCCATACAGGCTATGCGAATAGGCCCTGCTGCATTGGTAGCTATTCCCGTAGAACCGTTTGCTGAGATAGGCGTTGCAGTGAAAAACGCTTCTCCAGCCGGTCAGACCTTGTTCGGTGGCTACTCAAATGGCTACATGGGTTATATGCCTATGGCAGACAACTTCGAGGAAGGTGGATACGAAGTCGTTACCACGCCAATGGCCGCTGGAGCAGCTGAAGAAACAATCTCAGCATGTTCGGACGCGGTGCAAGCACTTTGGAGATAACGTGTTCCGCATGAATAATTTTCAAGTCTTCGTCTTCCACCAGCAATACTATTCAAGACAATTTACCGTACCTAATACCGAACATTTCTTTGTCGATTGACTAAAAACTGACTAATCAATTAACCAGTTGAATACTTTACCCACCCCGAACGGTCGACCAAACGTACTCCCATCTGTTGCTCCAAAACTACTAAAGAACAGCCAATTTCTTAAGCTATGGTCTATCGGCTGGGTAACCAGTTCCATGATGTGGCTCGAAATGCTCGTAATTCCATTGCTTACCTTGGAATTAACTGATTCTCCTTTCCTCGTTTCTTTCGTTTTTTTTCTGCGTTTCGTACCAATGCTCTTCGGTTTCGGCCTAGGAGTTTTATCGGAACGAATAAACCGTAAGCATCTGCTGACAAGTGGTCTGATTGTCCAGGCAGCCACAGCCTTGACCTGGGCGCTTCTGGCCGTAACCGGCTCTGTCGAATTCTGGCACCTTGCAGTTGGAAGCTTTCTTATTGGAATTGTGATGACCAGTGATTTTCCAGTAAGGCGAACAATGATGGGCGAGATTGTCGATCGAAGCCAGGTCGGTCGCGCCATGTCACTAGAAATGACCAGCAGTTCGTTTTTCCGAATCCTGGGTCCGTTCGCAGGAGGGGTTTTACTTGGAACAGTAGGAGCATACGGAGGGTTCCTGTTAGCTGCATTACTGTATTTAGTAGGTCTCATCATTGCGGTTTCTACTAACTACCTGCAACCACTGTCGACCGAACGATATACCAGCCCCAAAACGCAGATGACTCAAGGCATCAGCTACATCCGCCGTAACGAGATAATAATTGGAACACTCGTTGTGACTCTGGTCGTAAACGCATTTGGCTTTTCTTATATGAGCCAGCAACCAGTCGTCGCTCGACAAGTGTTGGAGGTGAGCGATGTCCTGATTGGAGTCCTGCAGTCTGTAGAAGGCGTAGGTATGTTCTTGGGCGCTGCTCTGGTCACAATTTTCGCCCGACCGCACCAATACATACGCATATACATGGGGAGTTCACTACTGTACCTCCTGACCATAACGTTATTTTCTCAATCAAACACATATTGGGCTTCACTGCTAATTTTATTTTTGAGCGGCATAGGAATGTCCGGATTCGCTGCAATGCAGAGTGCAATCATGGTCTACACCTCCTCTCAAGAGATGCGAGGCAGGGTTATGGGTTCAGTCACGATGTTCATCGGGTTTGGCCCCTTAGGGGCATTGGGCATCGGCATGCTAGCCGGTTTCTATACCATTGCAACTGCAGTAATGATCACTGCTTGCATTGGAATCGCTTGCACACTAATCGTATTCATCGTGTACCCATCTATGAGGACATCTAAGGAACCTAAGCAAGACATTACAGGAAGTGCGGTTTGATAAATCACCGCCAGTAAATGATAAGCAGAGTGCGTTCAGCCACTTCCATTACTAACATTCACTTAACAGAATATTGCTATATTTTTGCTTCGAGATAGTTAGCTTAAGGCAAAGACTTGGACCTAGGATTCTTCGGAAAATACCTCACCCTCTGGGTGGCACTTTGCATCATCGCCGGTGTAGGCATCGGAGAGTTGCTACCAGCCTTTCCGGACACGCTCAGCCGATTCACACTAAGGCAGGTGTCTATCCCGGTAGCAATACTGATCTGGTTCATGATCTACCCAATGATGGTGCGTATAGATTTTTCCAGTGTCTTGGATGTAGGCCAGCGTCCACGCGGATTAGCTTTAACTTTAATTATCAACTGGCTGGTCAAACCACTCACAATGTTTGGTATTGCATGGTTTTTCCTAAAAATCGTGTTCACCTCCTGGATATCTCCTGACCTGGGCGCACAATACCTAGCCGGGGCGATACTGCTCGGAGCAGCCCCATGTACTGCTATGGTTTTTGTGTGGAGTTATCTGACACGGGGGAACGCTGCTTACACGCTAGTACAAGTAACCGTTAATGACCTTGTACTGCTTGTTGCTTATGCCCCAATAGTAATTTTCCTACTTAATATCGGAGACATTACTGTCCCCTACGATACCGTTTTTCTATCTGTCATCCTCTATGTAGTCATACCACTGGCCGTCGGTTATCTGTCGCGCGTATGGATACTTCGAAACAAAGGAACAGACTGGTTGGAAGGATCCTTCTTACCCAAACTCGGGCCAATCACGATTATTGGCCTGCTCCTCACACTAATCCTGTTGTTTTCTTTTCAGGGTGAAACAATTCTGGACAATCCGATACACATTGGATTAGTGGCGATACCGCTAATACTTCAAACCGTGATCGTCTTTGGGATCGCATACGGCGTCGCAAAATTATGGGGTTTGAGCCACGACATTGCCGCACCCGCGGCGTTAATCGGAGCTTCGAACTTTTTTGAACTTGCAGTTGCTGCAGCCATCTCATTATTCGGACTCGAATCTGGCGCAGCAATGGCTACCGTCGTTGGAGTACTCGTCGAAGTCCCTGTCATGTTGTTACTGGTGAAAGTAGTGAACGCCACATCTACGTCATTTGCTCACAATCAAGACGGTAGCTGCTGCCCTGCAAATCCAATTCTTAAGGAAGATACGATCCAAGGTGTTGCATAATCGCGCTCCTTTATATTTTTTTTGCAGATATCCTTCCAGCGAACAATTAGCCGAACCGTATGGAGCCATCAATGGCACTTGATGACATGCAAGAAATAAGGGCCCAGCTCATACCCGCAGTTAAGGATTTCGTACGAAAAGAAGTAATTCCGAAAGCGGCCCAACACGATGAGGACGATACATATCCCGCAGAGTTAGTCGACCAGATGGCTGAGATGGGTCTATTCGGGATGGTCGTTCCTGAGAAATATGGAGGTATGGGACTTGACTTGCTGACATTCTCGATGGTGTTTGAAGAACTATCAAAAGGATGGATGTCGATCACAGGACCAATTGGTACTCACTCAATGCTGGCGTTCGCAATATCGAAATACGGTACTGATGAACAAAAACGACGATGGCTACCGGATCTGGCAACGGGCAAGAAACGCGGTGGCTTAGCTTTAACAGAACCAAGTGGCGGAAGCGATGTTGCAGGCATACAAACCAGTGCAATGCGTGATGGCGAGGAATACGTCATAAATGGAACGAAACAATTCATCACGAACGGCCAGCACGGGAATGTATTTTTACTCGCTGTAAAAACTGATACAAAAATCGATCCACAACATAAAGGAATATCAGCTTTCATAGCTGAAAAAGGGCCAGGGCTATCTTCAGGGGCGAAACTTAACAAGCTCGGGTACCGTGGAGTAGATACCGCCGAACTGATCTTGAAAGACTATCGAATATCATCCGATGAACTTATCGGTGACAAAGAAGGTGAAGGCTTCTACCAGATAATGGATGGGTTGGAGACCGGTCGTATAAATGTCGCTGCAAGGGCAGTCGGAGTTGCTCAGGCAGCATTTGACGCAGCAATTATGTACTCGCAACAGAGGCAAACGTTCGGGCAGGCTATTTCAACCCGGCAATCCATTCAAAACATGTTGGCTGATATGGGAACAAAGATTCACGCTGCTCGTCTTATGACCAATGATGCAGCTCGGAGAAAAGACCGTGGTGAAAGAGTAGATGTCGAGGCAGGTATGGCAAAACTCTACGCAAGCGAAATATGTGGAGAAGTTACCATGGATGCGATGAGAATTCACGGCGGATATGGATTCATCAAAGACCAGCCTGTCGAACGTTATTATCGAGATGCTCCGTTGATGATCATTGGGGAGGGTACCAATGAGATCCAGCGACTGGTGATAGCCAAACATCTTTTGAAGCGCTACGAAGTCTAAACACGATAACTAATAGCCCCCCATCATCACGCAAAGCGTCCATATAATACCGGCTGTTTCGTAGGGCGATTCCCAAATTGTCCTATCTGTCGACAGATAAGCCGTTTAGACCTGTAAAACACGCCATGGAGTCAATCTTGCAGCCAAATATCGTTTTTGCTTTTGCCGATGACTGGGGTAGATACGCCAGCGCATATCGTGACCAGCCAGGCGAAAGCTCGATCCACGAGCTGATAGACACTCCGAACTTCGACCGAATCGCAGACGAAGGGACTATATTTCTCAACGCTCACGTCCCTGCCCCAAGCTGCACACCATGTAGAAGCTCGATTCTAACGGGAAGATACTTCTGGCAGACAGGAATGGGGGCGATCCTGCAGGGCGCTCGATGGGACGAGACCATACCTACTTACCCATTACTACTGGAAAAAGCTGGCTACCATATCGGCTACACCTACAAGGTGTGGTCTCCAGGCGTTGCGGTCAATGCTCCGTACGGTGGTGCAAGAACAGCCTATGAATCAGCTGGAATCAGATTCAATAGTTTTTCTGAAGAAGTGACTAAAAGACCAATTGAGCAGACCGTTGAAGATGCAAAACAGGAACTTTTGGATGAAACTGGCGCTAACTTCGATAGCTTCCTAGAAGCTCGATCAAATGACGAGCCCTTCTGCTACTGGTGGGGTCCAACCAACACACACCGAACCTGGCAGCAAGGTTCGGGAAAAGACCTGTGGGGGCTAGAGCCGGATGATCTGACCGGGCGAATGCCATCTTTCCTACCGGATGTCCACGAGGTAAGAGAAGACTTCAATGATTACCTAGGGGAATGTCTGGCTGTAGATGCCGGATTAGGAGTAATTATCGACCGATTGGAAAAGGCAGGAGAATTGGATAACACCTTGATCGTTGTGAGCGGCGATCACGGAATACCAGGATTTCCTAGAGCGAAAACTAATCTCTATAACCTCGGCACCGAAGTCGCGATGGCTGTTCGATGGCCTGAAGTAATTTCTTCAGGCAGGACAATTAATGACTTCGTAAACCTGATGGATCTAGCCCCAACATTCCTTGAGGCTGCAGGCGTCGAAGAACCTGAAGACATGACAGCAAACAGCCTGCTCCCACTACTAAAATCAAATGTCAGTGGACGTGTTGATTCCGAGCGATCATTCGTAGTCACTGGTCGGGAGCGACACAACCTTGCCCGAGAGGGCGGCCTTCCATACCCACAACGGGCGATCCGCACAGATGATTTTCTATACATCTACAATTTCGAACCCAACCGGTGGCCAGTGGGAGACCCCGAGGGTCTCGATGATCCAAATACCACTCCTCCTCTAAGAGAAGAAATCCTGACGAACTATCACTCGGTTTATGCAGACATAGATAAAAGCCCGACAAAAGTTTGGATGATATATAACCGAGCAAAAAAAGATGTGCGTCCACTTTTCGAGCTCGGCTTCGGTAAAAGACCTCAGGAGGAACTCTACGACCTGCGGTTAGATCCGGACTACTTGTCAAATGTAGCTTATGAACCCGAGTACACGGAAATTCGAGAGAAATTGAACAACCAACTTATGAACTTGCTGCTCAAGCAAGAAGACCCACGAGTCGTGGAATCTCCACCTAGATTTGAAAAGGCCCCATACGCCGGATCCGTCTCCGAAGAGTGGCAGGCCGAAAACACCAAACAGTTATGGGACTATGACCCTGGATCGGTCCCGAAAACGACAAGATGAAAAATCGCCCCTAAAAACTAATTAATCTCAGTAGCCGACAAGCAAAATAAATAAATGCGAGAAATTAATTGCAACGCGTATATATAACCCTAAGAGGCGATAACAGGATCGCTATTTACAATCTCGACCTTGCAGATGGTGCCCTGACTCACCAGGAAGATATACATGTTCCTGGAGGTCCATCCCCATTTGCTGTTTCACCCAACCGTGCATACGCTTACGCTGGCTTACGTGAGCACTTTAAACTCGCAAGCTTTAAAATCGATTCGAGAACGGGTTCGCTCATTACAACTGGAACAGCCGATCTCAATTCGGACCCATGCCATATTTCGGTAGATAACACAGGCAGATATCTACTTTCAGCCTATTACGAAGCTGGTCAGATTGCAGTTCACCCGATAAATCCCGACGGCGTCATCGGATCAGTGGAGATCGAACGGATTGACACGCGCCACAGGGCACATTGTGCAATCACAGATGACACGAACCAATTCGTTTTCCTACCACATGTAGACGACTCGAACGCAATTTTTCAGTATAAATTCGATGCTGAAAATGGCTCCCTAACACCCAACACTCCACCCGTTATCGAGCCCCCACCAAGGAATGGGCCACGACATTATGCCTACCACCCAAACAATAAGTTTGTATATTTCGATAACGAACAGGGATGCAGTGTCACTGCTTATCGCCTAGACCCCGACAAAGGCACCCTCTCACCATTCCAAAACATCTCAACCCTCCCCGAAAATTGGTCAGGAGAGAATTCATGTGCCCAAATTCACATGACCTCATCAGGAGATTTCCTTTACGCCACAAACCGTGGCCATGATAGCGTCGCTATTTTCGCTATCAGCGACACTACAGGAATGTTGACATCACTCGGCCAACATCCAACGCTACGTACGCCTCGGGCATTTGCGATAGATCCAACTGATAATTTCATGTTGGTAGGTGGTCTTGATGACGGTCTCCTAGCAACCTACCGAGTTGAGCAAAGCGGCCATTTAACTCACCTGTCTACCCAACCCGTCGGAGATCAACCAATGTGGATCGAAATGACAGGTGATTTTGTATGATCAAGAAACCAGCCTTAGCCGATAAAGCAACCGATCAACGCAACAATCCAGATGCCGTGGTTTTCGCAGGGGATGGCGAACCACAAATCCCACAATCAATGGTGACGCGAATCACAGATCTTCTGCAATCCGACAAACTTCAACCCGATACCTATTCAATCGGTGGCAGCGTGGAAATACTGGAGAGCAGAATCGCTCAGGAATTGGGCATGGAAGCTGCTGTATGGATGCCCACTGGTACCCTCGCAAATCAAATCGCTTTACGCCATCATTGTGGAACCAAATCCAGAATTGTCCTGCAGGAGCAAAGTCACATATATCACGACGAGGGTGATGCGCTTGTAAAGTTGAGTGGATTAAATGCTATTCCTTTAGCTCCCGGACGACCTTACTTTTCTGTAGATGAACTACGCAAAGCACTCGAAGAGGCGACAAGCGGACGTGTTCTTAACCCCGTAGGAGCAGTATCGATTGAAAGCCCGGTCAGACGGCAAGCTGGCCAAGTCGTGCCCTGGAACGAAATGAGGTCAATAACCAACCTCTGTCACGACGAAGGAATTCCCGTCCACCTAGATGCAGCAAGACTGTATATGATGTCCGCTGCCACAGGCATCGATGTAAAAAAATATGCAAGCCTGTTCGATAGTGTTTACATCTCGTTGTACAAGTATTTTGGGGCACCCTTCGGGGCAATACTGGCTGGACCGGACAAGTTCGTCGAAAATATGTTCCACGACCGTCGTATGTTCGGCGGTGGTCTTCCGTCTTCCTATTTATCCGCCGCACTAGCGTTGGAGGGAATGAATGGATTTCCTGCACGGTTTAATAAATCATTCAACAAGGCAAAAGCCCTTGTCGAGATAATCAACAAACTTCCCGGTATTGAAATCCGACAGTTCCAAAACGGTTCCAATATCTTCGAGCTTTTAATAACTAGGAACATCAGCACTGACCAATTGATCCAAAATCTACTCGATGTGAATATCGTGATTCCTGAGCCAAAAAACGATTGGCCCGTCCCGTTAATCCACGTCAACACCACAATACTCCGGAAATCCAACTCAGAAATCGCTGATTCATTTTCTGATGCAATCAAGAAGAGTATCTAATCTACTCCATAAAATAAGCCTGCAAACGTAAAGCGGCACAGATGAAACGTCTTGGCATGAATGACTCGGACATCCTTGAAGTTATGGGTTGGAGGGACATGACGATGCTTAGGAGCTACACAGCCGTGGTTGTCAGAGAGCTAGCGAAATCTGCTCACCAAATTACCTGCCGCAGTGAGCCTTCAGTGTTAATCAAAGTTAAATCATCCGCCACGCAAATAGCACCTTTTGGTATTTTCAGTTAATCATAGGGTCAACATACGTTTCTGGTGAGTCGATCTGATCGTCACTCAGCTCTCTGAAAGTCTTACGGTAAATCTGCATCCTGTATCGGCCTGAATCAAGTACGTAAACCCCGAATTCCTTGTCTACTTTTACCGCTGTGGGTTTCCAGAAAAGCTTCTCACGTCCAAGATCAGTAATATGGTCACGCCAGCGAAGCATGTCAGGGTTTGCCATTAGCTTATCTGCACCCCTCTCGGTCATCACCGCGTCACCACGCATGGCCTCTATAAACAGCCCTGCTCGGTTGAACTGCACCAGCCGATCATTGCCACGGTCGCAGACGTACAGATCACCGTGGGCATCCACTGCGACATCACTCGGCCTGTTCAAGCTACCTGCGTCTCGACCCAGTTCATCCAGCACCTGCAGTAACTCGCCTTCCGGTGAAAATCTCTGCACCCTATCATTCCGCCAATCAGCTACAACAACTGAACCGTCGATCGGATCGACTGCCACACCCCATGGATGGTCTAATTGACCTAGATCATCTCCAACTGAACCAAATCCACGAACGAACTCCCCGTTCCTGGTAAATTGTTGAACGAGCGATGAACGGGTACTAACAACCCATAATGTGTCATCTTTGAGGTAGGAAATCCCTGACGGAGCGTTCAATTCTCCGAGGCCATCTCCTGTATCGCCCCAGGCATCGGTTATTTCTCCTCGCTCTGTTGTCAACGTTACAACCTTGTTGGCACGCTCATCGGTAAAGAACATACTGCCATTTTGGTCAGAATCACAAAACATGGGAGATCCATATATCTCAGAACCACGTACCTGGGGTTTGCCATCGATCAATGGCTCAATGTTCCTAGGGAATTCATCATCAACATTACAGACAGCGATCCTCACCATCGGCCGTAAGGCATCGAACGGAATAAAATCGCGTCGGTTAAGTACATATAACCAGCCATCACCACCAAAGGCAAAATCCATTGCGCCGTAAAAACCGTCGATAGCCAGACGCTGACCAATGGATGTTTCAAACCTATGCCCCATGCGAAGTAGATCAGGATATTTCAAGTGAGGTTTTTCGTTTTTATTAGTTACTGATATCAACTCAACTATGCACCAACCGTTGCAAACATACCTAGAAACCGCTCAACCGAACCCTTAATCAAGAAAGTTGAAATTCTCGAGAGGCCACTATCAATTCCATCACTTGCCCGACGCGTTGCCCAAAATTCGCGTCGATGACAATAGGTTCCTCCTGAGCAAGCTCGCTCAATAGTATCGATTTCGTCTTCTCATCAAGTTCAACACATCCTAGTTCATACAAACAGGCATCCATCAAATCCAACAGTGAAATCGACGTATGATCCGAACCTATTCTTTCCAAAATATTTTTCATACCAGGTGTATTAGGGTTACCCAACATTTCAACAGCGTAATTAACTCTTTCTATTAAGAACGACGAGTCAATCCACTCGCGCCCCGTATGCCAGCCCTCAACACTCGGAGGATTTAGCAGTTCCTGACCCATCATGGCGGATTTAGAAACCAAGGCCTGAAATCCGTTTTCATAAGCATCGTTAAACACACCGGCAATATTCACAATGTTCACTACATGTTCTACGGGCCAACGAACCCTGTCGAATGCTGAATTTTTGAACTCATCAGAGTTAAACAACTGTTTGAGCATCGACTTAATTTCGTAATCAGAATCAAAATAAGACTGAGCGATACGATCGATCGCAGGTTGATGAGATTGGTCAGATATGAAAAATCGGTGCAAATTAGTAGCGACAAACTCTGCCGTCGCATCCTGTTTAACGATCTCCTCAATGATATCGTCACCATCCAAATCACCTGATCGACCAAGAAACGTCTTGTCATCGTGATCATGATCCTCATCACGAAAGACAAAACTGAAATCCCACCAACCGTTTGGATACCTCGGAATCGATTGATCGTGCGTCCAACCGGTAAAAGCTCTCGCAGCAGACAGCACATCATCTTCAGAATAGTTACCACGGCCCATCGAAAACAACTCCAGAAGCTCTCTTCCGTAATTTTCGTTTACCGCGCCTGCATGATTAGTCTGCTGATCGAGCCACCAGATCATTGCAGGATCTCTCGAAAGCTTTCGAAGCAAAGTCTTAAAACTACCCATCCCATGATCCCGAAGCATTTCTAGGTGAGCTCGCATCATCAGATTAACATTCGATTTTGCGATGCCTGTAGCAAATCGGTTATGCCAGAACAAAGCAACTTTCTCTTCAAGCACTCGTTCAGAATTGATCATCCGATAAAACCAGCGTGCACCTGTCCATACCCCGGACTCCTCATCAGCATGCTGAGTGTTGAATCGTTCAAGCAAGTCCTCTTCGGGACGTGACTTAACATCTACCTCAACAAAAGACTCCACTAAATCCTCATAGGGTTGCTCTGCCAAACGTTCTAGCTTCCACGCCGGAGCTCCGAAAGCAGCCCTCCTCATAAAGTGTGCCACCAACTGGATATCGGTCTGAGTAGTCATTGTCATTGAAATGATTTATCCGCTATGTGTTTAGTTGATCTTGGGATCAGCATACGTTTCCGGTGAGTCGATCTGGTCGTCACTCAGCTCTCTGAAAGTCTTACGGTAAATCTGCATCCTATATCGTCCTGAATCAATTACGTAGACCCCGAACTCGTTGTCTACTTTTACCGCTGTGGGTTTCCAGAAAAGCTTCTCACGCCCAAGGTCCGTTATATGATCACGCCACCTGAGCATATCTGGATTTGCCATCAACTTATCCGCACCCCTCTCCGTCATAACCGCGTCACCACCCATGGCCTCTATAAACAGTCCTGCTCGGTTGAATTGCACCAACCGATCGTTACCACGATCGCAGACGTACAGATCACCGTGGGCATCCACTGCAACATCACTCGGTCTGTTCAAGCTCCCTGAGTCTCTGCCCAGTTCATCCAGCACCTGCAGTAACTCACCTTCGGGTGAAAACCGCTGAACGCGATCATTTCGCCAATCAGCCACAACTATCGAACCGTCGATTGGATCGACAGCCACGCCCCATGGATGGTCTAATTGACCTGTTTCTGAACCTCGCTTCCCGAAACCTTTTATGTATTCCCCGTCTAGTGTGAAATGCTGGATCAGAGATGATCTTGAACTGACAATCCAAAAAGTGTCGTCGGCAAGATAAGTTATTCCAGAAGCACCATCGAGCTGCCCGGGTTCGCTTCCCGACTCTCCCCACACGGCCGTCACATCTCCCTGTTCTTGGCTCATGGTGACGATCTGATTCGCTCGCTCATCTGTGAAGAACAGGTTGCCCTGTTTGTCTGAATCGCAAAACACAGCTGAATCCCACTCGCCCTCTTTACCAACGAGTGACTGACCGTCAACCCTAGGATCGATGTTCCTCGGGAATTCGTCATCAAGGTTGCATACGGCAAATCGAACTTTCGGGTAAACGGGGGTATTTACTGTATCGAAGCGATTCAAAACGTATAGCCAGCCATCACCACCAAATGCGAAATCCATCGCACCATAAAAACCATCAACAATCAGTCGCTGGCCGATCGACGTGACGAACTTATGGCCCATACGCAAGAGATCTGGGTAGGCAGCACCTGCTAGATCAGAAGTAGGCTTCGGAGTTGTAGTGGTCATTCTTTTATGCTCCGACAGGCTGGAGCATGCCAGTAAATTTTTCGAAAGTCCCGTTGACTATAGGAGCAGGATCAATCCCGAACCAGTCATCAACAATCGTGGAGTACAGCATTCTGAAATCGTTGTTGAACTTCAAATCACCGCTCAGGTGTTCCGATGGATCGAGTGAAGGGTACTCTGCGTACATCCCACCGTTGACACGTTCGCCGATCAAAAACGCTCCCCCACCAGAACCATGATCTGTACCGTTCCCGTTGTCACGAATTCGACGACCAAACTCAGTAAAGATCATCATCACCACGTTATCGGCAGCGCCGTGTTCCTTGAGATCGTCGAAGAAATCTGTCACTGAATTGGACAGATTCTCAAGTAGTCCAGACTGAGTTGTGATCTGGGCTCCATGCGTATCGAATCCAGGCAATTGGGCGTAAAACACCCTCGTTCCGAGATCGGCGAGATGAACCTGCGCAATACCCTTGAGGCTCAGCGACAAAGCGTCTTCACCGTATTCAATAGTCGACCTGTACTGTTCCGGAGCAACTGCCAGCATGTCGGCTCCAGTCATAGCGTCAATGCCAGTCTGACCGATGTGGTTCATTACCATCGAGGCTTCGTCGATTTCTTCCGGGACGTACATTCGCTGAAAAGCGTTTAGTGCCTTCCGTTGCCGCTGCCCCGATAGTGAAGTTAGCAGGCCATATCCTTCCAATTGACTGACCGAAATAGCTGGCGTACCCATCAGATACATAGCACGCGGAAGACCCTGCCCAAAACTAACTCCGGTGCAGACATTCTTCTTTCCCGGATCCAGCTCGCGCACCACCCGAGCTAACCAGCCCTCGGCAATGATTTTAGTCGGTTCAGCTGTGTGCCAAATATCCATCGAACGAAAATGAGAACGATCTGGAACCGGGTAACCGATTCCAGGAATTATCGCCATGTCTCCACTGTCCCATATTTTCTTAAATGGGGCCAGGGCCGGATGGAATCCGAAATTATCGTCAATGCCTAATACAATTTCTTCTGAGACGTCGACTGTCTTTCGAAAATCATAGTAGAACGGATCCCCGTACGGGATTACCGTGTTCATGAAATCGTTTCCGCCAGAAAGCTGAAGGACGACAAATACCGGATCTGAAGACCGGGTTTGATTAGTGGTGGCGGTCATCATTGAGCCTTTCTAGCTAAGTTGATATTCACGTGAAGCTACGATTAACTCGATCACTTGAGTGATTTTATCGCCAAAGTCGTCATCGATTTGAATAACCGGCGAAAGATTTAACTCTTCAACCAGGATGGCTTTGGTGTTCGAGCCAATTTCTACACAACCCAGTTCGTATAAACAGGCGTCGATCAAATCACCGGGAGTAGTGCTGGTCTTTCCATTCGAAATTCGCTCGATAACCTTCTGCACCCCCGGACTGTTTGTATCGCCAAGCATGTTGGCCGCAAAGTTCACTCGTTCTATGAGGAAAGATGAATCAATCCACTCTCTCCCAGTATGCCAGCCTTCCACCGACGGAGGGTCTAGCAGCTTTTGTCCCATCAACGACGATGCCACCCCAAGTCTCTTCAATCCACCTTCATACGGATCAGTGTGACGACCGGTGATATTTACGATGTTTACCACGTGATCGACAGGCCAGCGCACCTTCTCGTACGCAGCGTTTTTGAATGAATCCGAGTTGAATATGTGACGAAGCATGGGCCTGATTTCATAGTCATATTCAAAATACACATTCATCAAATCCTTTATTTCGGATTCATTAGGCTCGTCTGAGACGAAATAACAATAGAGATTGTCAGCCACGAACCTTGCCGTAGCATCGTGCTTAACTATCTCTTCGATGATGTCGTCGCCGTTCAGGTCCCCGGTTCGTCCAAGAAACGTTTTTTCTGTATGATCGTGATCCTCCTCACGATATACAAAACTTAAATCCCACATTCCGTTTGGATACCGTGGAATCGACTGATCAATAGTCCAACCCGTGAAGGCAAGGGCAGCTGCCTGAACATCGTCTTCAGTGTAGTTACCGCGACCCATTGAGAAAAGTTCGAGGAGTTCGCGGCCGTAGTTTTCGTTGATTGCACCCTTGTGGTTCGTCTGTTGATCCAGCCACCAGATCATCGCCGGATCTCTGGAAAGCTGTTGCAGAATAGTGCGGAAATTGCCCATTCCGTGATCGCGCAACATTTCCAAATGTGCCCACATCATCACATTTTTACTGAATGTGTCATTTCCCGTGGCGAAACGGTTGTGCCAGAAAAGGGCGACCTTTTCTTCAAGCACTCGCTCAGAATTGATCATCCGAAAATACCAGCGAGCCACGGCCATCGCTGAATTTTCTTCGTCAGCATGCTCTGAGTGGAACCGCTCAAGCAAGTCCTCTTCAGGGCGTTCCTTGCTGTCAATATCGAGCAAGTCTTTAACCAGATCCTCGTAACTTTGCTCAGCGAGAAGTTCCAGTCGGTAGGCAGGCAGCCCAAATGCAGCTCTCCGCATAAGGTGAGCCACCAGTTTGATATCGGTCTGAGTAGCCGTTGTCATTGAAGTGATTTGCTCATGGGCTGTTTTTCACTCATTATTCGTGAACTTACTAAAAACACACCAGAGCGTCAATCCGTATCAAATAAATGGATTCGTATCATCTACCCGCGTACATCATCGCCTTTGTCAGGTCGATAACCTGATAAGGAATCCCCGTCTCCTCGACCGCAGCAGCGCCTCGCTGGGTTGTCAAAATTTTTGCACCATTGCCGACAACACGCCCGTCAATCATTACCAGACGACCAGCGACCACCCCATAAACTGCACGACCGTACATCGGGTCTATGATCGTAAGATCACCGTCATTCCCTTCTGAAAGTCTGCCTTTATTTTCCAGCCCAATCATCTTTGCCGGATTAAGACTTAGCTTCACCACCAGTTCAATTGGCTCCAAGCCTCCAAACTTAACCAGCTGCATACACTGCTCGATATTGACGTTACGAGGCAATATACCGGCATCACTACCCACCGCATCTATTATGAATTCGTCTTCGTTATTTTTTGCCACTGTGAGTTGAAAAGCAGAAGTTGAGTTGTTAACAGGAAAGCTCATCTGGACATCTGTATTATCCTCATCAAACAACTCCACACCCCTTTTACCCGAAACCAGGATCAACCCTGTCCTTGTTTCTTCAACGGTCGACGCGTAACCATCCATCAAGGCCGATCTAATTCCATCAGCTGTTGTATCGTAGCCTTTGAGACGCAAACAGTTCTGGCACACATCTGCCAAGACGTTGCCATCTGGATCGCATTTACCAAGTGTGAAATTAGGACGGGCCAGGTGCACTTCAGAGACAATTTGAGATCGTACATCGGTCAGGATCTGAAGAGACTCAATTATCTCCTCCTCAACCGGGAGGATTGATCCACGACAATACGCGTTGATGTGGGCTATATGGACTCTCCCATTAGCACCGAGCAAGGAAGGAATCTCACGAAGGCCATCCAGGCGAGATCCGGTTTCAGTCGTGCCGAGGTGAAAAGCTACGTAAGCTGTCATTTCATTTGCTGCTCTAATGAAATTCGAAGTTTCTTCAGGCGTGAATGGGTAATATCCGCCCAACAACTTGACCCCAATCGATCCAGCGTCCATTGCTGTGTTGATCACCTTTTCGATTTGGGGGTAATTTATCCGACCCTCCGGTACAGTCTCACCTGGCTTTAAATACCCGAGGCTCCCAACATTTATACCCGAACCTCTGGCCTCGATTCCCATGCGAAGAGTGTCCATGCTACCGCCCAGGTCAATGACCGTAGTGGCCCCTGCAGACGCAAGCATCTGAAGGCCTAACCCATAGGTATGTCCTGTTTGTGACGAGTCGGCATTTCTCCTGCGCTGAAGCTCAACGTGAGCATGGGTGTCGATCATCCCGGGAATGACCCATTTACCAGAAGCATCGACGACGTCATCAGCATTATTTGGGTCTATATCGGTCTCTAAACTCTGTATTACGCCATCTGATATACCCACATCAACTATGGAGTCGAAACCAGACTCAGCGTCAAGCACGCGACCGTTTTTTACAAGTAATTCGTACTGCAGAGGACTAAGCTCCTTTTTTTCTTTAACATTTTCATTATGGATCGACGATCCGCTCCAAGAGAATAAACGCCAGTTTATGCAAAAGCGTGAAAGTTTGACGAAAAACTTAGACAATTAGAAGATCTATCAAAGACTATTCTTGTATGTAATTATTTCGAAACAACGTTTTAAGGAAATCATGACCATACGCTTCAATTGGGCACGGAAACCCAGGAATTACATGAAATGAGATTCACCGTTGCCGCTCTGTACCATTTCACAAGAATTAAAGATCCCGTTGCAAAACGGTATCCACTGCTTTCGCTCTGCCGGTCCCAGGGCGTTCGTGGAACTGTTCTGCTAGCGACGGAAGGTATAAACGGCACAATCGCAGGGACGCCTGAAGGCATTGCATCGGTTATTGATCATGTGGAGGCGTGGCCTGAGGTTGAGAGTCTTGAAGTGAAATATTCCTTTAGCGATGAAAATAGCTTCAAGCGATTGAAGGTGAAAATAAAAACCGAGATCGTGACCATGCGCAAACCGGAGATAAATACTCGATTGGACACAGGAAAATACGTCGAGCCCGCAGAATGGAACGATTTGATCGCCCGGGAAGATGTGATGCTCGTCGACACGCGTAATAATTTCGAATTTAAAATCGGGCATTTTTCTAATGCTATTGAACCGGGCACCGATAGTTTCCACGAGTTCCCCGACTGGGCAGATAAGCTCGCTACACAACCCGATAGACCCTCTGCTGTTGCTATGTATTGCACCGGCGGAATTCGCTGCGAAAAAGCAACCGCATATATGAAACAAGTCGGATTTGATGAGGTATATCACCTCAAGGGCGGCATACTCAAATATTTAGAAGTTATTCCAGAGGACGAAAGCCTCTGGGAAGGTGAATGCTTTGTTTTTGACGGCAGGGTATCGTTGAAGCATGGGTTGAAAGAAGGCAATTACGAACTATGCTACGGGTGCCAATTCCCCATATCGCCATCTGATCGTAGCTCACCACTTTTCGAACAAGGGGTGAGCTGTCCGCGCTGTCATGATTCTCTTCCTGATGCTGACAGGTCCCGTTATCGTGAAAGACAGCGCCAAATAGTCACGGCATTGTCGCGCGATGAACAGCATATCGGTGACGACGCAAACTCAGCGATCCGTGCTCGTCAAACAAAACGTTAATCGTTAAGTGAAATACGTTTCATTGACTTATTCCATCGACGCATATTCATACGAAATCTGCACCTATTTTTAGGCAGATATTGGTCATTTATTGGTCAGACATTTAAGAATACTGGCCATCACTTATATTGTTGGTATCAAAGGAGATATTTATTTGTTTATTTACTTATTGCATGTACAGTTCAGCGGCGGGAATAAACACTAGTAAACAGGAACAGTATGCAAACTAGAAGACTTGGAACCGATGGCCCAGAAGTGCCGGTTATTTGCCTGGGGGCGTGGCCTCTGGGCGGCGGCATGGGGGTTGTCACAGATGATCAGGCGATAGCCACCGTTCATGCTTCGATCGACTCTGGGGCCAACTTTATCGATACAGCTGAGGGCTATCGCACCAGTGAATCGGTTTTAGGTAAGGCGATTAAGGGTCGACGTCACGAGGTCATAATTGCCACCAAGCTGTCGGGGGATCACTCCCTGGAGCATATGACCTCCGCAGTTGAAAACAGTCTAAGATCGCTGGGCACCGATTACTTGGATCTCTATCAACTACACGGTCCTCGCCCAGCTACTCCAATCGAGGAAACAATGCTGAACCTGGAGAAGCTGCGTGACGCAGGCAAAGTTCGGTATATAGGTGTATCGAATTTTTCTGGAGATCAACACCGTGAAGCGATAGGGTTTGGCATGATTCACAGCTCACAACCCCGATACAACATGCTGTATCGGGTGCCAGAGGAAGATATTCTTCCCACGTGCCTTGAACTAGGAATCGGTGTAATTCCTCATTCACCACTCGCCAAGGCAATGCTCACCGGTAAATATCAACCGGGACACATTTTTAGCAGGGACGATGAACGAATAAGCAAACCGGAATTTGAAGACGATGTATTCATCCCCGCCATGGCAATCGTGGAAAAACTACTTGGGTGGGCGGCTGACCACGGACATTCTGGCACACAGCTTGCAATCGCCTGGACACTGGCACATCCCGCAGTTACAAGCTGCATAGTAGGGGCAAAAACACCGGAACAAGCCACATACAACGCAGACGCGGGTAACTGGCAACTGTCTGCAAGTGACATGTCTGAAATAGCAGAGATTCTGGGTAATTTCCAGCTTGCAAGATAGATCACAACAAAAGATCAACATGACTATTAGATTTAAACCGATTAACTAATCGTCCTGATCTAAATCTCAGTCAACATGCTTGGCACTTAAATAACTGCATCGTTACCCTGAGTGTTTATAGAATATCGAGAATAATGAACACAAACCCGCGTCTTACTTTGATGACCATAACGTGAATCCCCAAACTGTATTTCTAATCGTAAATTTAGTTGGGGGGACAGCAGTACTAGGAAGTTACGCCATTGGCCTAGGATATTTTCCCGAATACCGAAACGAACTTTGGGGCGGGATTCAGGGAATTTGGCGCAATATTTTGGTAGTTTCGATGTTGCTATCCGGGGCAGCATACCTAACATTCTGTTATTTCATTGTTTTTAGGCAAGACATTCACACTTACAATGCCCATTTCATCTTAGGTCCTCAAACCATCGCCTTGCTGACAGGTGTATTCCTATTGTCAGCGACGCTTTGGATGCCATCCGCAATTCTCTACATGCACACCGAGAATAATATTTGGTGGATATTCACAATCGTAACTCTCTGGGTTACAGCACTGTCTTTGTTAAGCCTGACTGGATTATTTGCATTTCCAACAACCGCACCGATTCCCGTTTTTGACCGTATTATCTGTACGGTCAGCCTATCCATAATCACACTCCACTGCCTTGTAATAGACGCGATCACATGGGTTTTTGTCTTCCACAAATAAACAAACAGGACAGGTACATTAACGTTTTCTATATCGCAATTAAATGGTTCTGTTGATGTGAACGTTCGGAATAAGCGATCAAAATTTCACTTTGCCGTACAGGTCATGTGCGAACCTTTGTAGATGCCTCACCTGTTACGCACCAAGTGATCACAGCACTACAACGACACAATCAATTGCCGGCAAAGTTTGGAAACCTAAGATGCGTTTGATCACGTAGTGTCGAGCGCGTTGATCAGAGTTTCACATGAGGACAAATCAAGCTCGCACATCATCACGACGTTTCCTACCACGGCGTAGGCGCTGTAGCCGGTCCTAACCGTATTAACACCACCGATCCTTGCACCCGGGTCTTTTTTCAAAGATTCCAATGCGAGGGGCACTCCATGTTGCATAGCGGATTCATGCGATTGGTAGAATCTTATCTCGATATCTTTCTGGTTAAAAAATCCATACCAAATCTCCGTTGATTCTGGGACAGTTGCAGTGTCGTACTCTTTAGATTTTTTCCAGCCAGCTGCCATAAAAGAGTCGATGGTAAATGTTCGGTCTGCATGGAATATTGACGGTGATGTAAACGCATCGGTTGGGGCTTCGACTGGGATTTCCGCACTCTCGGTATCTGTATCCGTGCAAGCAGACGCAATCGCTATTATCAACAACGAAACGAGGTTTAATAAACGCAATTTTGACATGCCATGAGTTTAACGCCAACTCAGCAGCTAGACACCCACCTACTGGTTTATCTTGCGCATTCTGTCGGAGCGCCAGCTTTATGGCTAAGGTGCTGCTCCCAATCGGGATAACTACCTTCTGATGCTAGTTCAGTTCTATTAAAACCGTCCGCATTCAGTTGTGCCGTCGGACCGCTTGCTCTAAGATTTCAATATGCTCAATATTAAATTCTTATTACTTCTCATCGTTCTAGCTGCGATGTCAATACCAGTTGTCGCCTGTGGATCGTCAAACGGCGATGGATCCGCTTCGGATTCGATCGCAGACCCGGAACTTGATCCCGTACAAATAACGCTTCCAGACGGCGTTTTCACCGCCGACGATGTAGCCGCTGTGGGATGGAAAAAATCGAAGGAACTTTCGCCTGAAACGTTGCCCGGTGTAACTAGTGTTTGGTATGGGTTCTATCAGCAGCGCGACGTCGAAGTACGCGTGTATGAATCACAGGACGAAGCGATTAGCGTAGGTCAGGAACTCGCGGATCTGCATTCCGGACGACGCAAGCCGAGCTCAATGATTGACTCAGGTGCCATCACTAATGCACAAACCAATACTCGGACTAGTTACTTGTCATATGCGATTGTCGGTAACTTGATTTTGCTGTGCGAGATAAAAATCGAAGATTGCCAGAGCCTGCTCGACGGTATCGGGGAATAGAATTTCGGTCAGATTTCAAGCATTCTGATTTGTCTTAGTGCCGTGCGCACTATAGACGGTCGAGTGCAGTTAATTAACCCCTCAGGATTGGCGTTGAAAGCCGGTGAATATGACCAACTTTCCCCCCGTTTGGTGCCTTTGTGGTGTCAATCACAGGAAAGCCCTCGCATTTCAGCGAACTCTGAGTTCTGACAGAACCGCGTCAAGGACTCGGTTCAGGCGTCCCGAAGCGTAATCTCCACAAGGCAACTGCCTTCGATTCGCTGAGCGATAGGAAGGGTCATTCGCGACCGATACACCGACAGATTTTGGATGCGATCGAACATGACGTGCCTTTCATCTGGGTCGATGATGGGCCGCGCCGTCACCGGAATGTCAGACTTCGTCCCGTGCTTGACATGCAGGACGATATCAGGTTGTGCCAGCATGTTGGCATACCAGTTTCGTCTTCCTGGAGAGCTTGTGATAAATATTCTGTCTTCGATCAGATGCGCCCAGATCTCGATTCTACGAGGTTGCCTCGACCTTCGACCTATGGTCGTGATATCGACGGGATTCGGTTGCCCTAGCGCGTCGCGTTCAGCCCGAGTAAGTTCTCTCATCAATGTAGTGTCCCAGCACATCTTTATGACCGTCAAATGATGAGACCCAATGGCCGTCTGATTTCTCGAGTTTTCTTTTCATAATTACGAGTGGCATTCAAATCTCTTTAACAAAATTGTTATCTGTAATTCTCAATTTACTAATCTCACAACTCTCACATACCTCAAACAGGGCATTTATTTGGTGCTATTGGGTCAACATTGGGTCAATTAAGTGAAAAGCCCCCACATTTCTGTGAGGACTCCTCAGTTCAAGTTCAGTTGGAGCGGGAGACGAGGATCGAACTCGCGACCCTTTGCTTGGGAATTAAATAACACCTGTTTCATACTGTCTCAGGATAACCATTGCCCTGAGATTGATGGCAACTTAGGTAGTCCATAAATGTCTCAGGTCGTCTCAGACTGTTTATATACGTCCGTAGGTGTAACTAAGGTGTAACTAGGGTTCGATTACCACTTGTATCGCTCATCGAGTGGATTGCCTCTTGCGTCGTGGTCACCAATCGTGATGGTGAAGTCACCAATGCCAGGCGCATCATTGTCTCTAACTGGTGCTGGCTTACCAAAGCCCCTGTCAGCTAGCCACGTAGCTGCATCCATGCGCTCTTTGATGCTGGCATTCTCGTCACAGAACTCGCTCAACACATAGTCACTCAACTCTTTGCCTTCTGCTGTGTGGTCGCGAATGTGCGTCCGGAAAGCTGGCTGGGTAATAGTGACGAAACCTGACATAGTTATCTGGTTACTCTAAGGGTTGGTGATCGCGTGGCTTGGCGTTCGAGTTCTGCACCAGAACTCAAGATTTCGTTAGTGAACATAGATGAGAGTTAATATGGAAATCCTTCCAAATCTCAAAGAGTGCTGTTTTTGTAGGATTTGCAGGAGAGATTAAATACTGTAAAAGCGACATTATATATTGAGAAAAATGAAAATAACGTTGCCGGCCAGTCCCGGCTCATATGTACTCGTATTGCCTCTTCCCGATCCAGTCTTCTTAACAATTGGGAAACTTGGTAAGTTCCAGTTTGATGCCGGGTGGTATTACTATTCCGGAAGTGCAATGGGCGGATTACGTGGAAGAATCATGAGCCACCTCAACAGAGGTCAACGATTGCACTGGCATATCGATTACCTGAGTTCATCAATTACAGGTACGGCAATCGAAGAAGTCTGGTGGGTTGAAGGGTTCACTCGGCATGAGTGTGATTGGGCTAAAACACTAGGTAGCTTGCGACAAACGCGTCATTTGGTTACCGGATTTGGATCATCCGATTGCAGATGCAAATCTCACCTTGTCTATTCACAAACAGCATTACAATCACCAATAATCCCGCCTAGCGCAAACCAAAAGTTAGTCAAAGTTTGTAGTCGTTAGAGTCAACAGACCCTGTATTGTTGCTGCGCCTACAATGACACTGCTCCATCTCAACACCGGACACCCAGGTATTGAAAAGTACGTTTATTAGCTGTGATTAGCAATTTTTGCGCAATCGACCCCCTAGCGGTCAAGTAGTTTGCAGTCGAATGGGTACGCCAATATACCGGGTTGGAATTCGGTATCAGAATCAAAGCATTGCCAGTAGAAAAATGCAAATGGCTGCACCCAATGTAGATACGGGTCACCCTTTTTGGTAAGTGGGTTTTTTTTATCAGACTTAACTTTGAACCTGAAACCTGAATGTGGATTGTTTCCTACTTGTCCGGAGTACCCGAGCAGATCCCCTCTTTTGAGGATAGTTCCGAGCAACGGATCGCAGGATTCGGGATTGTTTTGCGACCTGTCGGAAGAATTTTCCAGATAATAGATACGCCCTTTTTCAGCACCCGTACCAGTCCATTTTTCTTGGATTCCGCAGTCATCGTTAGATAGATGAGAGCGGAGCAACGGGCTTGTATGGAGGTGATAGACGCACATAATCATTCCCGGCCAGTCTGCTGATACAGACTCGAAGCAGAGTTCTAAATCGTCGAACGGTTCCTGGCGGGGCGAGTCTGGATTATCTTGGCGGAAAGATGCACTTCGGTTTTTAAACCCAACGAACTCCATGTTGATCGGTGCGATGATTGGTGTCATCAACGGCATTTTAAAGTTAAGACTGTTCTTGCCTTCGTATGGGGGGTAGTCGAGGATCCCGCCGTCGGTGGGTCCCAGAGTCACTGTCGATGGATCGGCCTGAGTACCGAATCGAATGTACGCTTCTTCAGATCGCAGGATGTCGTGCATACCGTTGACGTTGGACATATCGGCCGGCGGATGGGTTATCGCTGAAGCTGGCTGATCTGCTGGGAGAGTTGCACTAACCGCTTTGTCGACAGCACCCTGATCTGATGAAACCGTGCAACTAACTGCAACCGCTACCATCAGCAGCGGAACGAGTGTTATTTTCCGTAGATTCCACATACTGAAACCCTACACCCAAACTTACTACGCGAACTTCGCCATAGCCTCTCTGACCTGCTCTAAGTCTTCGCGTAACTCGTGAGCATAGATACCCATTGTTATTGCAGGATTCGCGTGTCCCAGAATCTTGCTGACCGCTGTGATCGGTACATTCTCAGACAGTAGGTAACTACCTGCGTTGTGCCTGAGATGATGCCACGTAAGGTGAGGAAGTCCTAGTTCCTTCAGCAGTGGAGTCAGAGTCAGCCCTGGTTTTTTGGAGATGACCAAAATATCAAACTTCCCGAGGGAACAGAAAAATTTCTGTTATCTCCACCAGAACGCGATGAACTTGAACGGTGGGTTCAGCAGACGAACAGGTCAATAGAGGAACAGATGACCCAGGACGACAACTGGGTCGATTCAGATAAGGTTACGACACCTCCGGGAGTGTAGATATCAGCGAATGGAATGGCTACCTCTCCTCCACCATCCACCCGCCACACGGCCAGCATGTACTGCTGTGTGAATCTCATGGAACCCTCATGTCGAATAGGACCACATTATGGTCAACTTAGGATCAGATGGCGATTCTCGTTTCGCTAAGGCTTGAGAGGGTTGTTCTTTAGCACAGGACAATAACCAACAAACAGGGAAGCTTACCGATGGAACTTGGATTCTTCACCATGCCACTTCATCCGCCTGGATCCGACTACACAAAATCTCTAGACGATGACCTGAATCAGATAGTGGAACTCGATCGGCTGGGTTACAAAGAAGCCTGGATAGGCGAGCACTTCACGAGCGAGTGGGAAAACATCCCCAACCCGGATCTGTTTATTGCCCAGGCATTGCCAGTGACGGAAAACATTGTCCTTGGTACCGGCGTCACATGTATGCCGAACCATGATCCCTTCATGCTCGCTCATCGGATAGCCCAGCTGGACCACATGGCCCATGGGAGGTTTATCTGGGGAGTAGGTGCTGGTGCTTATGTAGGCGACTGTGTAGTGTGGGGTTACGATCCATCAACCAAAGAGAATCGTAGGATGATCCGGGACGCAATAGACCTCGTCCTCAGGATATGGGAAGATCCCGAACCCGGTCTGTATGAAGAATGGAACTGGCGATTCACGATTCCAGAACCGTTGCCGGATGCCGGGCTACGGACTCATATCAAGCCCTACCAGAAACCCCATCCGCCGATCGCAGGAGGAGGTGTTTCACCGCATTCGAACACGCTCGCCTTCGCCGGTGAAAAGGGCTGGATTCCCATGAGTATTAATATCGTGCCGACTGGTGTCTTAAAGACCCACTGGGAAGCAGTTGAAAAAGGTGCTATAGGAACTGGGCGCACCCCGGATCGCTCCGCCTGGCGGATTTGCAAAGACATCTATGTTGCCGAAACCACCAAGCAGGCTCGCAAGGAGGTGTTGGAGGGTACACTGAGCCGCGATTTCGAACAGTACTTCATCCCGCTCCTGACGAGCAGGAACCTTCAGGGAATCCTCAAAGTCGATCCGGATATGCCCGACTCTGACATTGATGCTGAGTACCTGATGGACAATGTTTGGATTGTAGGCAGTCCGGATGAAGTAGCCGATCAACTCCGTCGATTACATCATGATGTGGGTGGTTTTGGTATGTTGACTGCAATTGGCCATGAGTGGGAACCTCGGGGGAAATGGATCAATTCAATGACTCTACTCGCCAAAGAGGTCATGCCCAAACTGTCCGACCTCGATTGAGTAAAAAAAATAACACCCAAACAAACCAAACCTGTTAGCACCATTCGGTGTAATCGCTAGGTTTGTTTGTTCTTTAAGTTTTCTTGCCAACTGGTCCAACGTATTCCTCGATTCGCATAGGACAGCGAACAGCTCGACAAGTACGGCATGGTGCTTCGTCTGGATTGTTCACCAGTTTCAGGTTTCTTCCAAACGGTATCATCCTTGACTGTGTTTTCTGGGGTGACATCAAAAGTGAGCCGAGGAGGCTTACACCGATTTTATTAGCGTCGAGAACACGAAAAATTGTATGCTGCCCTTCTAAATCCCATGCCTCAGTGCCGGGAGTTATGGGCGGTCCGACTTTGTAACCGGCCTGTTCCACTTTCCACATAACTTGAGCCTGTATCTGTTCCGCTGCGTTCATAGCCACGGCTGAACCACCTGCATCGAGAACGACTCCGTCGATGTGATCTCCACGATTCATCAACTCAGACACTTCTGTTTCTACCCCGGGTCCAGCAGTAGCGATCAGAAATACGACTCCCTCTGCACCGTCAAGCAAGTGGGGAAGCAATTTTCCAACTGCAACCTGTCCCGATTCGAACTGGATCTTACCGCGTTCAACTGACTGGACGTTCAGCACACGCGAGATTCCTCGTGGCTTACTGACCGCCGCTGCAAAATCCGTAGCCTTCAGCACGTCCGGATTCAGTCCCTCACGGGCTTTCCCCGCCGGACCAAGACAGCGCCATACTTCTTCGGGATCAAGCCTTACTACTGGATCGTAGATACTATTGAGTTCGTGTAAGATCCGTAATGGGCTATCTGACATCCCTAATCTCTCTTTATCAATCAATATCGTGATTGTAAGAACAGCCAGAACTTAAAAATACCGTTTGCGCGTCTATCATCTGCGTCCAAGGGCGGTTTCGAACATCGCCACCACGTTTTCCGGTGGTACTTCAGATTGAATATTGTGCACCGAAGCCTGTACGTACCCACCGCCTTTTCCAAGGTCTTTTCTTCGCCCGGCAACTGCTTCCGTCACATCGTTCTCGTCGCCCCAAGGTAAAACATGCTGGGTATCAATTCCGCCCCAGAATGAGAGATCTTTTCCAAATTCCCGGTTCAGTTGACCTGGTTCCATCCCTGTTGCACTGACCTGCACTGGATTGATCACTTCGATCCCGCAATCGATGAAATCAGGCAACAATTCCCGTACCGAGCCATCACTGTGGATGATCACTTTCGCATCGGTATGTTTATGGAGTACGTCAACAAATCTGACGTGATGTGGTTTGACCAGTTCCTTATACAGGTCTATGCCCATGTAGGACTGGCTTTGCGTGCCCATATCATCTCCAAACGACACGCCATCAATCAAATCACCGACCTCGGTCAACGCCAGCACGGCTATACCGCAGATCACGTCAGTAACTCGTTCGTGCAGTGCCTCAATGAACGCCTTATTCAACAACAGGTCTTCCAAAGTTTCGACAAATCCGCGGACTCGCTGTGTAAGCGCAAATGTACCGTTCGGCAGGTTCAGGACCACGGCATAATCTGTCTGGGTCCTTACGGCTTCGATCCGATCTCGCAGTCCTCTGATCCTGCCAGAATCATCTGGAACAGGCCACCGGATAGAGTCGATATCGGTGATCACGGGCACGGAAATATGCTGCAGCGGTCCTAGGACGTTGATGTACGGATGAAGTGTTCCTGACTTCTCCCACGTGACTCCCCACTCGTCGATGTATTTATTCTCGGCTATTGGTCGACCCTGTGAGGAGTCAGGTTCAAGGGTGTAAAAGCCTCGCACGTCAACATCGAAATGCCGCAGGATTTTCTCACTGGGTGCCACCACCTGTCCTTCGCCCCGGTGACTGGTTGGCAGGTTTTCCTCAGCAAAACCAAGATGTCCCAGCAGGTTTGAATAAGCCGTGGGATGAATCTGGGTCGCCGGTCCTCCTCCAAAATCGATCGGTACCCGATCGGTCTCTTCATGATTGAGAGCCTTTTGCACTCTTTCCCTGTGAGACATTGTCACTTATTTTACCTCTTTTGTCTGGTGTCAGATGGAAATCAGATTCGAAGTTAAGTCCACTGCCACCGCGCCGTCCGGCGCGTATCCGTCTGCTCCTATCTGTTTGGCCAGTTCGTCACTAACAGGGGCCCCACCGATCATTACTTTAACCTGACTTCGTATCTCTGCATCTTTCAGAGCCTGTATCGTTGATTCCATCATCGGAACGGTCGTGGTGAGAAGAGCCGACATACCAACAATATCGGCATCGTATTCTTCAGCAGCATTTACAAAAGCCTCTGCAGACACGTCATTTCCAAGATCGTGAACCCGGTATCCCGCGCCTTCGAGCATCATCGCCACGATGTTTTTACCGATATCGTGCAGGTCTCCTTTCACCGTCCCAATGACAATCGTTCCGCGAGCAATCGCATTGGATTCTCCGATAAGCGGTTGAAGGATCGCCATACATACCTTCATCGCCCTCGCAGCAATCAGAACTTCGGGCATATGAATCTCGCCATCTTTCCAACGCCTGCCAATCTCGTCCATCCCGGGAATCATCCCTTTATCCATGACCTCTATAGGATTAAAACCTTCGTCTATGGCAGTCTGGGTCCATTCAGATGCAGCCGTATGCTGCCCGTTGATAATCATGTCGGTAAGTTCTTCGAATGCAGTCATAAGTCAGTCACCGAACTCCTGATTCACATTATGATATCGATCCAAGCCACAAGCCACAATCGAGCTACGCTCCAATAGGGTAAGAGCCCCGTTCTTGAACCATCTGACCGATTTTTTTAACCCTCGACACTAGCGAAGTTGGCATCATGTTATCTGCAATGCCGAGAATAAATCGATCCCCCGGCGCAACAGCAGCGAAGATCTCATCCATATATTCTTCAAACTGTTCTTCCGGCACGGCTTCCTCGAGAATAACCGACGGAACTCCTCCGAAGATCACCACGTCATCACCTAGGGCTTTCCTGGCTTCCGCAAGGGTTATCGGCACCATTGGCGCAGTTACATAACATTCGTGCATGTCGTACCGTGATTTTCTAAGCTGAGCAACAATCTCGCTCGTGTCGTTATCTGCGTGATGCGCTACTTTCTTTCCATACCCATGCATGTGGTCAGCAAATTCCTGCATATAAGGGATCATATACTGATCGAAATAAGCCGCTGGTGTCGTTTGTGAAGAAAAATGCGCTCCATGCAGGAACAGTGTTCCGGGAGAGTTAGCGACCACGGGCCACATTTTTTCTTTGAGGCACTGATGCATCGTTTCGAGCAATCGTTCTACTTTGTTTGGATAGTCAAATAGGTCCAGATAACCTTTTTCGTATCCGGTAAGTACATTGAGGAAATGATGAAACGGTATATCACCGATCTGTGTCATCGGCAATCCGTCATCGCCAATGCTTTTGTCGAAATCAATAAACTGCTCGTACGCAGGGAAATACTCGGTATTTTCGATAATATACGTTACTGTGTCATAGTCCTCAGGGGTCTTGATAGCGTGCTCCACTTCGAGCGGGTATATTCCTACCGCATCAAGTTCTTCTGTTCGTTGGGTTACGGTCGAAACGGTCCCGATCGGGGTTACGTAATCCGTCTTGGTCCGTAGTCCATCACGAAGTATGTTTACTTCGACACCTTTGATTCGAGTAGTATAAACGTGTCCACCGCGAGCAGTTTTGCCGACACCCATTGCCTTTTGTATATGACCAAGGGGTTTGCCGGTGAATTCAGGCGGAAGGGTCCCGGTAAGATATCGGGCGGTGTACCAGATCTCCAGGCGGGGCATCCAAGGAATCCGGTCGGGACTGTCTCCATTGAGAGCGGCCAACTGCTTTTCCCGCTCAGTCATTGTCATATGCAGCACCTTAAAAGGTCAGATTTAGTCACTTGATTAGCCTAAACGAAAACCGCTGTACCGTTGTCGGTTGTTCGTATATTCATCACAGCGTCATCGACACCGGGAACCAGCACACCCATGTCAACTAATCCATGACGTGCCAGTATATGCACGGAATGGTGAAGATATTAGGTCACGAGTGGGGAGATATAATCGCTCATGACGTGAGAATTTTATGAGATATACTCAGACTTTAAAAGAAAGCGCCAGGTCAGAGCAGTAGAAGAATGACTACCAGAAGTGTCCAACCTGGCACAGATTGTTGTCTGTACATGCCGTTCAAGGAGTAACGGCGACGGCGAGAAAACTCGTCATACATGCACAGAACATTAAAGATATTAAGTCTCAGTTGAGAGGTTTGAACGCTAATGAAATGAGGGTTTTATGAAATATGCACAGACCTTAAATGCGAAACTCATACCTTCGGTTGCCTAATCGACAACTGGTGAGACACGAACTGCCTGTAAAGTCCTCCACGCTCGAGCAGCTCCTCATGGGTTCCGGATTCGACGACCTTGCCGCGATCCATCAGCACAATCAGGTCGGCATTCATCACAGTCGACAGTCTATGTGCAATCACCAGCGTGGTCCGGTCAGAAGCCAGGTGATCAAGCGCCCCTCTGACCATCTTTTCGTTAATTGCATCGAGGTGAGAAGTTGCCTCATCCAGGATCAGTACAGGTGCGTCCTTCAGAAACGCCCGTCCTATAGAAACACGCTGCCTCTGCCCACCGGACAGCTGTGATCCTCTCTCTCCGACTACGGTGTCGAGTCCATCGGGCAACGTTTCAACAAATCGAGTTAGACCTGCCATTTCAACCGCGGATTCCAACTGGTCAACGGAAGCCCCGGGGCGAGCGATCAGAAAGTTCTCACGCAGCGTCGTGTTGAACAAGTACGTGTCCTGGACGACGAGGGCCAGGTTTTCACGTAGATCTGAGAGCACATAATCACGTAGGTCTTGTCCACCCACATCTACCTCGCCAACTTGAGGGTCCCAGAACCGCATGATCAGGTGAGCCGTAGTTGTCTTACCGGACCCTGATGGGCCGACCAGCGCAACGGTACACCCCTGCTCTATCGCGAACATAACATGGAGTAGTTACTCGCGACGAGGTGTTTGCAACGGGTGATCGTGTGGTTTTGCTCGGTCAAATGGGTGGCACACACTCTACCCCCTACACCGTCCCTGAAGGTGAAACATATCCTCCCGCAGGCAACGATGCTAAGGCGGAGATAGTAGCTGTCTTCACAGTTCAAAATGGGCTGATCGTTGAAAACTTGGAGTATTACGACTACCTGAGCCTGGCGCAAAAGGTCGGGCTGATTTTCCCTTAGATCAACGGATCATCTACAACGCACGAGAATATCATTCGAGATCGTGGTTTTTCGGCGCGTAAACTATTACCCTTGCCATCAGACGGATCACACAATCAGAGGCTGTCGCAAATTCATGATCGCTAGTAACGAACTTGATGTCATAACGAAACTTGTTGATCAGGTCTTAGAGGCATGTGCCCACCCGCGCTACGAAGCCCTCAAGGACATGTGGACCCGACACAACCGACTGGGAAAAGTCGAAAAAGTTCCGGTCAGCATTCATCTTCATGGCGGCTATCCTGTCATCTGGCAGGAGTTAATTCCTGCCGACCAATTAGTGTCTAAAGATCCACTTGCGAAAGCAATAGAACTACAACTTCGTCAAAAACTCTACCGCCACAACTTGATCCCCGATGACAATGTGCTGCTGCCGACGATCTGGCTAAACCCGATCAAGCCCAGTGCAGCGATCAAAGGCGTATTTCAGGAAGTACGCGCCACCGGAGGTCACGAGATATCGGCAGCTGAAGGTGCAGAGCACTCCGGACTCAACGAGATGGCACAGCTCTGGGGTATGCCGTTCAAAATAACCGCGACCAATACCAGCGGCGGTGCCTACAAAGTTGAGCCAGTCATCCACAACGAAGGCGATATGGACAACCTTCGACACGCCAAATACGTGATCGATCATCAGGCAACTCAGGATCTGATTGATCGTGTTAGCTCGCTAATCAAAGGTCGATTGCCCGTAAAGATCGCCTCTGACGAAGTGCGCGCCAGTCCGTCGGAAACAGTTGTGAGCCTCATGGGCATAGATGCCATTCTCTACGGCGTATACGACCAACCAGAATTGCTCCACAAAATGATGGATTTCATCACAGACGGAACTATCGCCTACCAACAGTCACGTGAAGCCGCCGGCGCTGTCGATTCTGAGGAAAGCTGGAGCTATAGAACTCATTTCGAATATCTACCCGAAGGTGCCGATCCAGGCGAATTGAAGAACCATTGGACCTACATCAGTGCCCAGAGTTTATGTGGTCTTTCCCCCGGAATGTACGAAGAGTTCCTCCAGCCGTACCATGAACGAATTTCGACTGTATTAGGAGAAGATCGGGTTTACTACCATGGATGCGAGGATCTCACGAAGAAAATTCCGATCATTCGTAAACTGCCTAATCTGCGCCGATTCCATATTTCAGCATGGACTAACCTCGAAAGTGCAGTCGACCAACTAGGTCGCGAGTTCGTACTTGAATCGAACGTCCACGGACCCGACACATGGTCGGTTTACACAGAGGATGACATACGCCAGTCATTGACCAGCATCATGGATACCGCGGGCGATGCCATAACCGACATCAACGTAACGGATGTAGAGACCACGTTTGGCGATCCACGCAAACTCACCCGATGGGCCGAGATTGCACAGGAAGTCACCCAAGATTACGTATAAGGTTCACTACCAACTCCGTCACGGTCAGAAGTGATGCATGAATACCATATCAGTCAGGATATCGATATAGTCCGCAATCTACCTCGCTTGTGCACTAGTCCATCGGGAACGGCCACGGTGAAATACAGAGGCCTTCGTGCGGCAACTCATCGAGCAACAAATTCATCTCATCCTCAGTCATATCACCTTGAATGATTAGTGGTTTCACTTCAAGCACCCTCTTGAAAATCGGGAGAAGATCACGCACTTGATGTGGGGTAGAACCAGTATCCAGTGAAACCTGAACTGCAGTTGGACGCTCTTCTTCGAGCACTACCTCCATATGGTGTAGGTATCCGGAGTGGGTGTGAATCACCGAATAGTCGAACTGCTCACAAATGTACCGATCCCATGGAAAGAAAACATCCTTATAAGTCTGTGCCGAAACCGAGGAAACAACATCAGCCTGTGTCCGCACCACAGTTCCAGGACTCCAGATACCAAAGCAATTTGTGTACCCGCCTTCGAGTTGAGGAACTTGATCCTGCTGCGCCTTGGCGGCGACTATAAAAGAGTGAGTCGTAGTTTCATTCAATACCTGAAGATTGTCGGGATCGTCGTAGATCGCCATACACATTCTAGAATGTCCTAGAACTGCCGAGGCAAGGTCTATCGGACCACGTTGAAGACACTGGGTGACTTGGTAGTCACCGTCGGAATCTTCGATGAGTTGGCGAGTGTATTCCCTAAGAACAGCCAGCCACTGACTGTCTTCTGGCTTAACGATATCCGTATGCTGAGATGCGCTTTTCAAGAACGGAGCCGAGTAAACGGAACCAGTGTCAAGTCGCGGAACAACATCACAACCAAGTATAGCCTCGACCCAAACGAACTTCCCAATAGGAGAGCGAGTTACAAATAAATCACCTTCCATCATCGGTTCACCTTTAATGGGAGGTTTTGTGCGCAGCGGAAACTCTTCAATATCGAGTATCGTGGATGGGTCGAGCATATCAGGCATGAGGAGATCGGTTCCTTCTGAGAGCACACTACCGTCTGAGAGCGTGATGCTAATTCCATGCAACGGTGAGAACAATGAATCCGCTGCTTCGGATATGTTCAGTAGTGGACCTTCAGTTCGATCCCAAAAGCCCTTGTGCTTCTTCAAAATAGCCTGCAAATCATAAGTAGCCATCAAACAAACTCCATTTTTGTATCCGGTAACCTTCACACAAAAGTTATGGTAATTCCACTAAATCCGGAGCTTCATGAGATTTTAGTGGTAATATTCAGGCTAATCAGGTTCTGATTCCTGGCATGAAATATGGTTGCCTGCCCTGACTCGTACTCGGAGGAGAACTCGATCGATGAAGTTCGAAGATATTCAAAATATGGTGATTACTGGAGATGCAAAAGGTGCAGAGAGCTGGACCAATGAGGCGTTAGAGACGGGTATTTCGCCTAACGACATCATCGATCTAGGATTGATCGTGGGAATGGACGAAGTCGGTCGCCGATTTAAAGCTGAAGAGTACTTCATGCCTGAAGTACTCATTGCGGCCCGTGCAATGACCACTTCCATGAATATTGTTCGACCCCTCATCGCTTCATCTGACACGACCTCTCGCGGAAGTGTTGTGATCGGCACGGTACACGGCGACCTTCACGATATCGGCAAGAACCTCGTTCGCATGATGTTTGAAGGTGCTGGGTACGAGGTACGAGATCTCGGAGTCGACGTCACCGCCGAGGCATTTGTGAAAGCCGTCGAAGAAAAGCCTACCGACCTCGTATGTCTATCAGCACTGCTGACGACAACGATGAATTCGATGAGCGTGGTCGTCAAGGCACTTGAGGATGCTGAACTACGAACCTCAACAAAAGTTATGGTCGGAGGAGCACCATTGAGCGACGCCTTTGCCGAAAAAATCGGTGCCGATGCGTACGCACCCGACGCAGCTGAAGCTGTCGAAACAGCTACCAAGCTAATATCCGCGTAACTCAATTATCAGCACTGTACGAGCACTTTTGCAACTCAACTGGCATGAATAGTTTCATTGCCAATCTTGTCGATGAAGAATTTGTACAAACCTACTTTTTTGGGCAACTACCTCTCAGCACCCTGACACCCCCCTACCTACAGTTAAACGTATGTTCTATGCGAACTTCATATGGGTTGCGGGTAGGTAGAATCCACTACATGCTTTTGAGATCGTTTCAGGTGAATTGGATACGACCGGTCGAGTTCTTGTTGTTAGCACTGATAGGTTCTAACGTAATCACCGGCTGCACAAATCAAGAATCGTTGGCCACAGTGACACGCAGACCGGGCACGAAGAAACCCTTCACAAAATGGGCGCATTAATGCGAGCCATCGACCATGCTGAGGAGTCGGCAGGTGCCTAGCTTAATCTTCACCACCACAAGTGAAGAGTTTGCACGCGCATCAATGAACTACGATGTGGTGCCAGTTCATGCTGTGATCGAATGTAACTACCCGTAGCCTCAACATGCACTCACTGTAACACCGCCTCAGCACCCTGACACCCACCAATGGATTTGTCATACTGCGTGGCGAGTATCGGCGGGTCAGCTCTATGACATAATTTCGGCATCATAACTACCGATACCCAACCTGAAACGACAAATGACTTTAGTTCCAAAATCGGCACGAAAGAATGGATTGTTATCAGTATGCTGTCCAGTTGGCTGAAACATCTGCCGGTGCGAGCGTCCTCTGCTCTAAGGCACTTTTGATCGCAGCCAACGTTGCGGCAAGTTCCATACGCCCATCTACCCCAGAATATCGTACTTGTTTATCTAAAAGTATGGAATTGACCCAATGCTGCAGCGCTGTCTGATGGGCAGCGTAGTAATAATTGTTGTTAGACACCCATACCCTATCATCAGAATTCACTTCATCGATAATTTGCATTTTCCCATCGCGATACAGCACAACCGCAGGGGGCTGGTTCATCCCAGGCGCACTCCCTCCCCCTTCACCGTAAGCAATCAGCTTCCCTTCAGTCCCATGAATGACCGTTGAAAAGCCTAGGTCGCTAATCTCAATAGGATTCGAGTCGACCTGGTGCCATGTGCTATCAATTCCATTGTCGAAGCTCCATGCAACAGCGTCGATCGTTTGTCTGGGGGTGGCTGTTGACCGTAAAACATCGTCGACGACAGGTAACGTTCCCTGAGTGTGTGAAGTCACAGATGTGACCTGAGTTTGTCCTGCAAAATATCTTGCTACAGCAAAAAAATGAGGTGCATGATCCATGATCCAAGGAAACCTGCCACCACCTGAGAGCCTGGGATCAACTCGCCACGTAGCACTTTCCTCGTGGCTGAGTCCATCAAGTCGTTCGGTTTCCTCGCCCCGCATCAACCAAGGGGCCTTGGTTTCCCGGATGTGCAATATATCTCCGATCTCACCTCTTTCAATTACCGCTTTCGCTGCAACATTCGGGTGATGGAATACATAGCTCTCACCAACCATTAGTGTCGTGCCTGCGATTCTATGTGCGTCAATCATAGCGTCCGCTTCTGCGAGCGATCGTGTCATCGGTTTTTCACAGTACACGTGTCTGCCGGACTGGGCTGCAGCGACCGCTTGTTCAGTGTGCACAAAGGGCGGAGTAACAAGATCAACAGCCTGGACGTTGGGGTCTGCCAGTGCGTCATCTAAGGACGGAAAGGCCCGTGTCTCAAACTGTTTAGCAAGGCGTACCATATTACTTTTATCGAGATCGCATACCCCGTAAAGGTTGGCATTCGGAATTGCAGCTAAACTGTACAGGTGCGCCGGTGCGGCAACGTTGCCAGCAGCACCCACAAGTACAATATTTAGATGCCCAGAAATCATTCGTTGTAGCTGATGAGCACTAGCTCAATTTGCCGATTCGATCGCGCATTAACCACCTACAATTGTAACTGCAACGGGGATCGAGGCCTGCCCAGCCTAACAAACAACATTGAGGAAGACGCGAAATGCCTGAACACACCGGCGGTGAAATTGTGCGTGACCGTCTCTTGGCCGAAAACATCCCATATCTGGTTGGGATCCCCGGACACGGTATTGTTGCAATGCTCGACGCCTTCCGGAATAGTCAAGATCGAATCCGTATCATGCAAGTTCGGCATGAGCAGAGCGCGGTGCACCTTGCTGACGGTTATTACAGAGTTACGGGTAGGCCTCTCGCTGTTTTCACCTCCATAGGACCTGGAGCCCTGAACACCGCCGTGGGCCTGGGGACAAGTTTTGTGGACTCAACTGCCGTTCTCATATTGTCAGGAGAGACTCACACTTATATGGAGGGTCGCGGCGTTCTACAGGAAATCGAAAGAAATCGTCCCGCTGACCTGCCTTCAGCATTGAAGCCACTGGTAAAAGCCAGTTATAGACCGCGCACGCACCACCAGCTTTTCCACGATCTTCTTAATGCATTCATAGAGATGACAACCGGACGACCTGGACCAACATTTCTAAGTCTTCCGATGGATTTGCAGGCGGAGTCGTCTGAGGTACCCATGACATACCCAATGGAGTTTCCATCAAGGAAAACTATCGGCGATAAAACTCTCGCCGGTATCGAAGCCGCCGCCAGCATGCTCATACAAGCCAAACGACCGGTGATCGTCGCCGGTGGTGGAGTGACACTAGCTAAAGGGGAAGCCCATCTACTGTCGCTTGCCGAATTAACCGGATCTGCTGTCGTTACCACCCTTCAGGGGAAGGGATGTTTTCCAGAAGATCATCCCCTTTATGGCTGGCATCTGGGAACAAAAGGTACATCGGTGGGCAATGCTCTAACAACTAAAGCAGATGTAATTTTGGCCGTAGGAACACGTTTTACAGACCAGATGACATCTTCATACCGAAATGGAACCACATTTTCACTAAAGGATTCGACCGGTTCATGTTCTACCCGACTGATACAAATTGATATCGATCCTAAAGAAATTGGGAAAAACTATGGAGTCGATATCGGAATACAAGGCGATGCGGCCGAAATCATTGAGGCAATAAACCGTGTACTTGTTGAACGTTCATATTCAACAAATTACCAATCAACCAAGTACTTTACAGAAATTCAAGAACTCCGCGACAAATGGCTCAATGAGACGGCAGAACTACGTAACTCAGAAGAATCCCCTCCGACTATCCCACGTTTTTTCAAGGAACTCCGCCAAGTCTTGAGCCGAAATGCTATTGTCGTGACTTCATCAGGACATGCGCAGGCATGCGTACTGGAATTCCCGTTTTTTGAACCCCGTACAAATTTGACATCCGGCGGTTTTTCGACCATGGGATGGGCATATCCGGCAGCTTTGGGGGCAAAGTTAGGGGCACCCGACAAGCAAGTGGTTGCAGTGGTCGGTGACGGTGATTTCATGATGACCATGCAGGAAATGGCTACCGCGAATGAGTATGGAATACGAGTTGTGACAGTCGTGCTAAACAATTATGGTTGGTATTCAATTCGTGACTTGCAGATTGCGGAATTCGGAAAGAACCGAGCCTTCGGTGTTGACTGGGATGCTAACCGTTCGCCCGACTTCGCAGAAATAGCCCGGGGTTTTGGCTTGTGGGCAACGTCTGTCGAGCGACCGGAAGATATTCAAGAGGCCATCAAGCGAGCTCTAACCCAAGAAGGTCCCTCTCTTGTCGAGGTCAAAGTTGCTCGCGAATATCCGAACTCTGGAAGTACCGTTGTGGGTTGGTGGGACGTACCGATTCCTGCATATCTCGAAGATCGTCGTGCCGGATACGAACAAGCACGACAAGAGATCGAACCTCCACCGAATTGAGATGTGGTGGTTGTGGTGACTGGACTCAGCACCCTGACACCTACCTACCTATTTGTCTTAGTGCCGTGGCTCTATCGGCGACCCGTGTTGTGGCATACTGTCGACATTATTGAAGTCTGAAAGTGGCATTCAAATCTTTCAATTCCTTCGAGGGAAGTTCCAATGAAAATAACTGCAATCAAACCCTATACCGCTTGGTCTGTATGGAGAAATGTTTACCTTGTTAAGGTCGAGACAGACGAAGGAATTTACGGATGGGGTGAAGGCGGAACCTCTTGGCGTGAGTTAGGTGTAAAAGGAGTCACTGAACACTTCAGTCAATGGCTTGTTGGCCGAGACCCGATGCAGGTGGGACGGATTTGGCAAGAAATGTACCGTAGCGCGTATTTTGAAGGTGGCAGGGTAATTACGGCTGCTATGTCGGCCATAGATATAGCCCTTCACGACATCATAGGCAAGAAACTGGGAGTCCCTGTTTACCAGCTGCTTGGAGGCCGTCAGAGAGATTACGTGCAGTGTTTCGCCACGAGTGGAGCACCGACAGGGGAGGAGATGCTAGAAAACGCCAAGCAGCTTTCAGCAGATGGATGGGAATGTATGAGACTGTCGGTACAAGGCCCGGTTGAGGGTTATGATGATGCCACTTTTGAGCCAAGAATGAACATAGCTGATAATGCAAAATGGCTTGTAAAAGCAAGAGAGGAGCTTGGTGAAGAAGTTGTAATAGGGATTGACTATCATCACCGACTCAGTGTTGCGGAGGCGGCATCATTCTGCCAGAAAATGCCTGAGGGCACACTCGATTTTGTAGAAGAGCCTATACGAGATGAAAGCCCGGAAGCATACGAGACATTGCGGGGAATGACTCCTATGCCATTTGCATTAGGCGAAGAGTTTTCTTCAAAGTGGCAGTTTGCCCCTTATATAGAGCGGGGTCTTACGAATTATGCAAGGGTTGATCTTGGAATTGTGGGAGGATACACCGAGGCTCAAAAAGTTGCCGGGTGGGCTGAAACTCACTATATCGATCTGATGCCACACAATCCTCTAGGTCCTATCAACACCGCAGCTACAGCGCACTTAGCTATGGCAACTCCAAATTTTGCATGGCTTGAGATGTTCCAGCGCCCAGAAGATATTGAGCAGCAGCACGATGAACTCTATCCTGGACAGTTCCGGGCAAACGATGGTGTAATGCAGGTACCTGATGAACCGGGGCTTGGAGTCGATGTTGATGAGGACGCTATAGCCAATAGTCCACTACATGAAGATAATTTCATAACAACGATGCTGCACAGGCGGGACGGCTCAGTGACCAATTGGTGATTGGTCTCAGCACCTCTGCTACCTATGGAATAATCTCCGCATGGAAAACAGGATGCTTACAAGAATGGTACGCGAGCCACTTGACTACATGTTCTGATTCGACAGGATCGAGTGCAAAGTTGTACCAGTTTGAAGGATCATGTTGATAACGGAAGCCGAAATGGAGAGTTGTGTTTTCTTTCCAGACATGCATCAAGTCATCGTCAGTTTTATACGTGATACCCACGTTGAGATTGTTTAAAGCTTTTCGGATGCTAAAACTCTTGAGTCCCAAGAAAAAGAGATCTATAACCCCATCTTTAGCCGACTCCACGGTGGATATGACATATATCCCGATTCCAGGTGCCCGCGCTTCTGGAGTACCGCCAATAAAAAAATCACCATTTTCGGTCCGGAGGGTAACTTCGATGTCACGGAAAGCGCCTTCAACTTTTTTACTAAATCGGTCGCAAAACGAGATTTTTCTGATTCCGGGCTCATTTCAGTTCCTGTAAAACTTTTTCAACTGCACAAATATAACCTTTGATAGCCCCGTCTTGCAGGATTACTTAACCACCCGGACGGCATGTGGCTGTCAAACGCAAAGAAGCCCCGGATTTCTCTGGAGCTTCTTCTAGTTCGGTTGCAATATGGTGGGCGATGGGGGACTCGAACCTCCGAATAGAGATTCTGCAGAACCCCCATGATCACGCGTCCGGTGCCTCGCGTGTCACCTCGATCCGTTCCGGCAGTTTCACGAAATGAGGACCCATCTTATCCGCCGCAACCAGCCGGCACGGGCCACCGTGCTTATCGGGTAACGGTTGGCCGTTGAGCTTGAGGGCCAGCATAGTACCCGTTGCCAGGGCCTCCTCAAGAGTCAAGCTAGACCGAAAGTCGAGGCACGAAGCGCTGACGGATCCAGCGTCCTCTGAGTATCCCGCGAGAGAGAGGACGGCCGAAAGGTCCACACCCTCCCACAGTTGTCCTGGGGCGACCCATCCGTCGTAACACTTCACGTCTTGCATGCTCTCGACTTGCGGCATCGCAGTAAGTTCTTGGAGGCTGATGAACATGGGCGTTTTCACCATCCCTCCCACACGCACACCGCTCCACTGTTCGGGACGCTCCGCCGGGCAGGCAGGGAGCTCTGACCTAACATCT
>Ga0187833_10000313_pt1 | contig 57332 bp, 45 predicted proteins | sample ETNtaG_37_FD_167968 | JGI IMG/M metagenome (GOLD analysis project Ga0187833, IMG submission 167968) | Marine microbial and viral communities from oxygen minimum zone, Eastern Pacific Ocean - ETNP2014_SV_400_PacBio MetaG (Illumina Assembly) | ecosystem: Environmental > Aquatic > Marine > Hypoxic...
ACTTTCCAAAACAAGATCCGCCGGTTATTCTTTTTAGAATCACCGGCGTTTTTATTTAACAAAACAATTAATCAAAAGGAAAATAGAAATGAAAGTATACGGTATGCTGACGGTTGAAGAACTTCAGCAGCAAGTTGATAGTAGAGAAATTGATACTGTTCTGGTAGTTTTTACCGACCTCTACGGACGTTTTATGGGAAAGCGTTTTGACGCAGAGTTTTTTCTGGAAGATGCTGTAGAAAACGGAACTCACTGTTGTGATTACCTGGTGACAGTGGATATGGAAATGGATCCCGTTTCCGGATATGAATACACAAATTGGGAACGTGGTTACGGTGATTTTCACATTGTTCCGGACTTTAGTACTTTGCGTAAAGTCAGTTGGCTAGACCGCAGTGCGATGGTGCTTTGTGATGTTAAAGAGAATAAAACGCATGAACTGACAGAAGTAGCTCCACGTTCAATGCTCCGCAAACAGGTTGATTTAGCAAACGAACTTGGTTTCACTGCAAAAGCCGGTTCTGAACTGGAATATTTTATCTTTCAAAATTCTTTTCAGGAAGCTGCGGAAAAGGGTTACAAAGACCTGAAACCGGCAGGATGGTATATTGAAGACTATCATTCTCTACAGGGTACACGTGTCGAGCATTTTAACGGCGACGTCCGGAGACATTTGCGGGATTCTGGAATACCAGTGGAAAATTCTAAAGGTGAAGCGGCGCTTGGTCAACACGAACTGAATGTAAGATATGCTGAAGTATTAACAATGGCAGACCGTCATGCTCTTTACAAACAATGTCTCAAAGAAGTCGCGGAACAGAAAGACATCAGTGTCACTTTCATGTCAAAATATAAAGATGGTCAACCTGGTTCCAGTTGCCATATTCATCTTAGTTTGTGGAAAGGTGACGAAAACGCATTTCCTGGAGACTTGAAAGAAGGGCCGATTGAATGTTCCGAAACATTCCGCTGGTTTCTTGGAGGATGGATTAAGCACATGCCGGAGATGATGGTGTTTTATGCGCCAACAATAAATTCATACAAACGCTATGAAACAAAATCCTGGGCGCCAACTCGCATGGCATGGTGCCATGATAACCGCACCGCCGGATTCCGTGTGGTTGGAAAAGGGGCAAGTTTAAGAATAGAATGCCGTATCCCGGGAGCAGACTGTAATCCTTATTTAGCATACACTGCAGCCATGGCGTCGGGACTTGACGGTATTCGAAACAAAACCGAGCCACCACCGATGTTTGAAGGTGATGTTTATTCGGCAGATGAACTTCCTGAAGTGCCTATGACTTTACGGGAGGCGTTAACTTTGTTTGAGCAAAGTGATTTTGCAAAAACAACTTTTGGAGATGCTGTGCATAAGCACTACATTCATTTTTTCCTCACTGAAGCGGAAGCCTATGAAGCTGCTGTGACGGATTGGGAATTAAAACGATATTTTGAACGAATATAAATAATTATCAGGAATATAAAAATGAGATTAGAAAATAAAGTCGCGCTTATTACGGGTGCATCAAGTGGAATTGGAAAAGAATCTGCTCTATTGTTTGCAAAAGAAGGTGCTAAAATTGTGGCAGTTGACCTAAATGACACAGAAGGTGAAAAAACAGTTGCGGAAATCAAAAGTGCAGGCGGAGAAGCTGTTTACACACATGCCGATATTTCGAAAGCGGCTGACTGTGAAGCAATGGTAAAAACCGCAGAGAATCAGTTCGGAAAGCTGGACGTAATGTTCAATAACGCTGGAATCATGGACAGCCGTGACGATAATGCGTTGGTTACAGAAGAAGATGTCTGGGATTTAACCATGTCAATCAATCTGAAAGGCGTCTTTCTCGGCTGTAAATACGGTATCGCGGCCATGCAGCGTGCAGGTGGTGGTTCGATCATCAATACCGCGTCATTCGTTGGTCTGATGGGCGCAGCGACACCACAAGTGGCATATACTGCCAGTAAAGGCGGAGTAATAGCTTTGACACGTGAATTATCGGTGATTCATGCCCGTGAAAATATCCGCGTAAACGCGCTGTGTCCGGGACCTTTGAGGACTGAATTGTTGATGAAATTTCTCGACACTGAAGCCAAAAAACAAAAAAGACTCGTGCATATTCCAATGGGACGATTCGGTGAAGCCAAGGAAATGGCACAGTCAGCATTGTTTCTGGCTTCCGATGAATCATCCTACACAACCGGAACTGAATTTGTGGTGGATGGCGGAATTACCTCAGCTTATGTAACTCCGGAGTGATTTTTTCAATTTATGCTCCCCACTTAGCTTTTACTGCCTCCCGATCAATTTCATTATTGGTCTGAGGCAGTTCATCCACAAAAAACACCTGCCGCGGTTTTTTAAAACCGGCAATCTTTTCTCCCACAAAATCACGTACTGCGTCCAGAGATAGTTTAACACCGTCGCTGCAGACACAAATCGCCTTTACCGCTTCACCCCAGGTTTTATCCGGAACTCCAATTACGCAGCATTCTTTGATTTCAGGATGCTTGAGCAATACGTTTTCCACTTCGCCAGGATATACATTTTCACCACCTGTTTTTATCAATTCTTTTTCTGCTTTACGTTTGACGTACCACAAATAACCGTCTTCATCAAAACGTCCTATGTCACCTGTGTGATGCCAGTTATTACGCTGTGCATAGGCTGTTGCTTCAGGCATCTCCCAGTATTCGAGAAAAATATTTTCCCCACGTACCACAATTTCACCTTCTTCACCACAGGGTAACTGTCGATCAACTTCATCAACAACAGCAACTGAATTAAGCATAGTCGCTTGTCCGGAAGATCCCGGTCTTTCTGCAGCAGGAGAAGCAGTTACAAATGCTGTGGTTTCGGCTTGTCCAAAACCCGTCCAGAAAACCGCGGATGTTTCTTCATGTAGACGTTGAATATTCTGAGGACCTTCTAATCCGTAAACCACCCGCAGACTTTTCAATTCTGTACCGGCTTCTTTTGCGGTATCAAGTACACGTTCCAGAACAGGAGGAAACGAGCCGAAATAAGTTAATTTTTCAGCATCAATCAACTGCACAGCTAGTTTATCTTCAAACTGCTTGAGCAAAACATTCTTTCCGCCGTTGATAAAAGTCGCCCACGCAGAAGTCAGTCCCATCACATGAAAAATTGGTAATGCCACAAGGTGCCCCTTGATCGCTTCACGCCCAAAATGCTGGAGATGAACAGCAGCAGACGCCATCACATTTCTCTGACTCAGCAGTGCGCCTTTTGGAATTCCGTCTACAGCTGCAGTTGGAATTATCAGCCAGCCGTCATCAACTCCCGGTTGAGGATCAGTCAAAGGTGAAGGATCTTCATCAATGAACTGGTCGAAAGAAGTTGACAGTATTGCCGCTTCATCAATGCTGTATAATTGACGTGGAGGCAGCAAATCCCGAAGTGCTTCAGCCTGTTGTTCGTAACTCGTCTGAAAAAGAAGCGCTTTCGGTTTAGTATTTTCCAGCACCTTGCGCATTTCATCTGCACTTGTACGCGTATTCAAGCAAACTGTAATTAAACCGATTCGTGAACATGCGGCCAAAAGTAGCGCATATTCTGCACAGTTATTCAACAGCACAGCTATACTGTCGCCTTTCTCAAATCCCGTGCTCCTCAGTCCACGTGCCAGGCAATTGACGTGCAGTGGAACCTCTGCAAAAGTAAGTCGCAAATCTCCTGAGACTAATGCTGTTTCGCCTGCGAAATTCTGAGCATTGCTCAAAATGCAGTCATAAATCGAGTGTTCTCTTATAGCCATAATGTCCTTTATTTTTTGTTAAAGTGCCCCAAGCAGACGCTGATGAATATTGTCGAATTTACCATTACTCATGATTAAGACAATATCACCCGAATGGCAATTAGCATGTAGATGTACTATGATCTCTTTTACTTCAGGAAACTCGTAAGCAGAAATTTTTTGCTTAATCAGTGATTTTAAAACCTGCTTAATTTCCAGGCGCTCCTCCGCAGGAATTTTTTCCAGACGATGCAGTGTTGTTAAAATCACCTCATCTGCTTCGCAGAATGAATCAATCAAGGCTTGCTGGTGTATCTTACGTACACTGGTATTACTCCGTGGTTCAAAAACCGCAATCAGCCGCCGTCCCGGATGTTTTTGTCTGATTGCTGCGATAGTTTCACGAATTGCTGTAGGATGGTGAGCAAAGTCATCATAAACTGCAATTCCGTTGACTTCTCCCCGTAATTCCTGCCGTCTGCGAACACTTTTGAATGAATCAAAAGCCGCCTGAATTTTTATGTCGGAAACACCGTTGTGCCGTGCGAGGGCAATCACACCCAACGCATTCAGCACATTATATGTTCCTGAGAGTTTTAGTGTAAATTTTTGTGAATTGGGATAATTTTTCTGTGTTTTATTATGCACCACAAAATTTGTGCCGGATTCACTGGCTTCAATCTTTACTGCTCTCACATCACATGCTTCTCCCAAACCGAAATTAATCACAGGAGAATATGCAGACTTGAGCACATCCTGCACATTATCGTCGTCGCCATTGGCGGCAATCACTCCGTTTTGCGGAATTAGACGCAGCATCTGTCTGAAAGATTTTTTAATGTCTTCAAGTGAATCAAAAATATCCGCGTGATCAAATTCCAGATTATTGAGGATCAGTTGATCTGGAAGGTAATGGAAAAATTTTGAACGTTTGTCAAAAAATGCTGTATCGTACTCATCTCCTTCAGTGATAAAAAACCCGCCGGTTCCATCATGGCAACTTGAACCAAAATTTTCCACAATTCCTCCAATCATAAAACCAGGTTTTTTCCCTGCAGACTCAAAAACCCAGGCAAGTAGAGAAGACGTCGTCGTTTTTCCATGTGTACCGGTTACAACGAGGGAAGTTTTACCACGGATGAAGTATTCTTTCAGTAATTCCGCCATTGAGATATAAGGCAGTTTACGCTCCAGAACCGCTTCTACTTCCGGATTTCCCCGTGAGAGAGCATTTCCGATAACAACCAAATCCGGAACTGGAGTTAAATTATCTGCAGCAAAACCGCTTTGCACGTCTATCTGATTTTGTACCAGAAAATCACTCATCGGCGGATAAACATTTTCGTCAGAGCCATTAACACAATGACCGCGCAGTTTCAATAACACTGCGAGAGAAGCCATAGCTGTCCCGCAGATTCCGGAAAAATAAATGACTTTTTTGTTAGTTTGTGAAGATGACATCAAATTAGAATCTACAACGGATTTTTAAAAAGACGGGAGGGAGCGGCACAGACTTTGAGATTTGCAACGGATTCAAACAATCAGCATAACTGACAAAGTACCGTCCAAATCCACAGAAAACAGTACACCTTGTTAAGCAGATTCAGTTAAGTTCGCGGCCCCAATTAAAAGCGTTCATCGTAAACCTTTTCGCCAATTTTACAAGCCAGTAACGTAAATGTTTGACGTTCAAAAGCACCTTCAAGACCTTCACGCAGTTCATCAGGATTGGAAACCCAACGTCCTATTCCGCCCAAAGCCTTCGCTACTGCCGGAAAATCAGTTGCGCCAAAATCAACTCCGAGATTAGGCAATCCTGAACTACGCTGTTTCAGTTCAATCAGTGCCAGGGATTCGTCTACAAAAACAATAATAACCACTGGCAATTTCAAATCTCTGAGAGTTGCTAATTCTCCTAAAACCATTTCCATTCCCGCGTCACCGACAAAGGCAACAGTCGGACGTTCAGGTTTAGCCAGGCGAAATCCCATTGCCAGCGGCACCGCGCACCCCATCGTACAGAGCGCGGTAGACTGCAGCAAACCACGGGCTTCATAACATTCCCACATTTGGCTCAGTAAAATTCTGTGCGCTCCGCTGTCCGCTGTTGCAACTCCATTGCGCGGTAAAGCTTTTCGCATAACATCAATCACTGCCGCCGGACCCCATTCTTCGTTTAATCCGGACGTTCCGGTTGCGGAAAATATTGTTTTAAGTTCGCTCCTAACTTTTTGAGGTTCTTTGTTATTCCAGACCGGCTGCGGAGAAATATTTTTACGCAAAGTCTTCAAGCCTTCAGCAATATCTCCGATGAAACTTAAGCTTGCACGGTGCATATAGTGCGTGTTCGGTACAGCGCAAAACTCAAGCACTCTCGCACCTTCATCCCATGGATTACGCCAGCCCACCCGCATCTCAATCGGATCATAGCCTGCGAGGATGATCAAATCACTTTCCCTCAACAACGGAAGCAATTGCTTGTCAGCCAGTGGAGAAAGTCCTGCTCCTCCAAGCGCCAGCGGATCATCTTCCGGAAGAACTCCTTTAGCTTTGTAGGTCGTGATCAAAGGAATCCTAAAATCCCGCGCAAATTCCGCGACAGCTTTTTCTGCGTGTTGATTCAGTACATCTACTCCGGCAATCATCAAAGGCTGTTTTGCCTCCCGCAACCAGTTTCTTGCGCTTTCCAAAGCTGCTCCCTCTGCAGGTGCGGATGGAGAAGGCATATTGCGGACAATAATTTCCCGTTCCGCTGGAAAGTCCTGCGCTGGTTGTTCTTTTGCGGCAACACTGATCGGAACATCGACATGCACAGGGCCGGGTTGTCCATCCAGCGCAATGGCAAGCGCTTTGTCAATCGCCACATCAACCGCGCCGTCTACAACTTTTATACTGGCTTTAGTGACGGATTTGAGCAATTCACTGTGATCAAAAACCTGATGCGTGTAGGTCAGTGCTTCGTCTGCATCAACGCATCCCGTGAGGAAAATCAAAGGTACTCGATCCTGAAAAGCATTCGCCACAACATTCACTGCATTTGCTACTCCTGGACCAAGCGTAGCCACTAAAATTCCCGGAGCTCCGTTTGCGTGAAATCCGCCTTCCGCCATGAACCCGGCATTGTTTTCATGTTTCGTGAGTAGAAACTCAATTCCGGATTTTTTCAGACCGTCCATCAAGACTAAAACTTCACCGCCCGGAATTCCAAATGCTCTGCGGCATCCGGCGTGATACAGACGACTGCCGATAATTTCAGACGCATTCGCCATTATTTGTTCTCCTTTTGCGACAGTTTGAAATGTCCGTCACGTGTTTGCGGAAGTTTCCGGTCGAGCAGAGCGGAAGCGACAACCGTACGTAAAATTTGCGCTGTTCCTCCGCCAATCGTAAACATGCGTGCGTCACGCGACATCCGCTCCAAGGGCAAATTCCGCGAATATCCTGCGGAGCCGAAAATTTGCAATGCGTCATTCGTGACCTTGATTGCAGTTTCTGAAGCAAATATTTTGGCCTGCGCCGCTTCCAGCATGTCCGGGAAACCGTGTCCAGAATTTCTCGCACCGGACGTTCCGGCGGATGCGGCTTTTTGCAGAAGCAACCGTGCAGCTTCAAGTTGAGTGTGCATGTCCACCAGCATCCACTGCAAACCCTGAAATTCACAAATCGGACGACCGAACTGTTCACGTTGTTGCGAATATTCCAGGGCTAATTCATAAGCCCCGGTGGCAATTCCAAGCGCCACTGTTCCGGCACCAACACGCTGTCCGTTATAAGCATTCATCAATCCGGCGAATCCGTGCCCTAAACCTTCAGGCGGAATCAGTACCATTTCCTGCGGAACTTCCAAATCTTCAAAAATAATCTGAGTTTCCGGAATTCCACGTAAACCCATTGCCGGTTCACGTGTTCCGATTATTAATCCTTTTGTGCCTCGCAAAGCAATAAACCCAGCAATTCCCCGCGGTTCGTCATTCTCGAAAACACGCGCAAAAATCAGATGAAACTTGGAAATCCCACCCCCTGTAATCCAGTGTTTTGTACCGTTGATAATATAGCGGTCGCCTTTTCGGTCCGCACGGGTAGTCATTTCAGTGGCCGCGCTGCCGGCTCCTGGTTCTGTGATGCAGATCGCAGGTTTGTCACCACTTAGAACATGTTCCGCCGCTAATTTCTTCTGCGCATCAGAACCGAATTTCATCACTGCTCCAACCGCGCCCATATTAGCCTCTACCACTATTCTCGCGGAGACTCCACAGACTTTGGCGATTTCCTCAATCACCAAGACCACATCTAAATACGACATTCCGGGACCACCGTATTCTTCGGGAACTGTCATTCCCATGAATCCCTGTCTGGTCAAAAGTTCCACATTTTTCCATGGATACTGTTCCGTACGATCTATTTCTGCTGCACGTGGTGCAATTTCTTTTTTGGCAAACTCGCGAGCGGTGGCCTGCAGTTGTTTTTGTGTTGCTGATAGTTCAAACATTTTTCTTTTGATTTGATATTATTTTTTTTAGAGTCCGGGTAAATTTATTCTCAACTGCCTTATCAATCTGTATTTTTTGATAATTTTATCCATACTCAGGTGTTTTCGACTTGAGTTAATTCAAGCTTCTAACCGGGGTTTCTCATGGAACGGGAAATATAGTAAGACCGTGGAAAAAGGAATTCAGCTGTTACACCTCACCTCTCAAATACATTTTCCTGCTTGTTTCCGGAAATTTTTCAATGGCGTAACGTAGCATCGTGCGCGGCATTTTCTTATAATGTTCCTGCAAAAATTCTTCTTCAGATTCGATTTCTCTTTTGCCAACCTCCCTCAACATCCAGCCAACGGCTTTTTGAATCAAATCCTCTTCGTCATTGAGTAAAATTTCCGCAATTTTCAACGTATCATCAAATTCATTTTGTCTGATAAAATAAAAAGTGGCAATGATGGAGATCCTGCGCTCCCACAGGATTTTGGATTGTACTAAATCGTAGAGTGGAGTTTTGTCTTTTTCGTACAAATGCGCACCTACAATATTACTTGCGGAAATATCAACAATGTCCCAGTTATTAATAAATCCTGTGTTCTCCAAGTACAAATCATAAATTAGTTTTTGCTCGCTTTCATCACTGCTTTTGAAAAGCTGAACCAGCATCAAAACTGCGAGCAATCGTTCTTCATGAAATTTTGAGTGGAGTAATCTGCGTACTTCCGCAATTGAAATATCGCGATATTTTTTAACTAGTTTTCTCAGCACAGGTACGCGGATTCCTAAAAATATGTCACCTTCTCCGTACTCACCTTTTCCGGTTTTGAAAAATCTTTGTGAATGCTCAGCTATTTGCTCATTTGCCAACTGAAGCAAATCATTGTGAATTGTTTTCACTCTAACCTGATCCATTTTCGTAGATTTATACAAGGTTTTAGTTTATCTAATTTCCTTTTTATCAAACTCGTGAGTCACGAGTTCTCATAATATACAAATATTATTGACTACAGCTTGTCATCTTGAGCAAAGGGAAGTATCTGATAATATGCTGATATTGTGATATTTTATCTTTCTCAGCCTGAATGACACGACAAAACTCGTTATTTTCGAGTTATAAAATTACACCGACTCTGATGCATCTGTTTTCATACGTGTCATGAGTACCGGACTGAGTTGCAGTTTTTGATTCATGGAACAGCAAATATTATAAAGAGGCTGATTGTTTTCTTTATCTGGAAAATCAGAACGAAAATGAGAACCCCGACTTTCTTTGCGGGTTTGCGCGCTTCTAATAATAACATCGCACACGTCGAGATAGTTCAAAATACTGAGATATTCCATCCATTCCAGATGAAAGGCACGTCCTCCCTGAGTCAAGGAGATGGTTGATAATTGTTCTCGAATTTCGTTCATATCATCGGCGGCTTTCTGCAAACTATCCTCATTACGTACCAAACCGGCATTCTCCCACATACTCTGTTTGCAACGATCACGTAAAGAATAAATCGAAACCGATGGCTTTCGTTCAAAAGGTTCTAGGATTGATTCAATCATTTTTCTAATCTGCGATTCCTGAACAGGTTTTGAATGTTGTCCTGCCAAATAATCGGCAATCACATCACCCGCGATTCCTCCGAACACGGTTGATTCAGCTACACCATTACCACCAAGTCGATTAGCACCGTGAACCCCTGCAGCATCTTCACCGGCAGCAAATAATCCTTCCAAATCTGTACGGCAATCCGGTTCAATACGCAATCCTCCCATTATGAAATGGGCTGTCGGTGAGACAATGACTGGAGCATTTGGCAAATCATAACCCACATCCTTGCACCGTAAGCTCATCCCACGAAAATTTTTCATCACAAACTCAGCACCCAAATGGGACGCGTCCAGATAAATTCCACCTTCCGGCGTCCCGCGACCTGCCATGATTTCCATAAAACTACTGCGTGAAACTACATCCCTTGTCGCCCTTTCTTCACGTGGATCGTAGCGGTGCATATAACGCTCGCCCTTCCCATTGATTAAGTACGCGCCTGCGCCGCGTAATCCCTCCTCGAGGACTGTCCCGGAAATCATACTGTTTCCTGCCAGCAATCCGGTGGGATGGAACTGTACCATTTCCATATCCATCAAAGTAGCACCGGCACGAAAACCCATCGCAATCCCATCACAGGTTTTATCCTGGCAAGGCGCTGTGATTTTGTACATGGTCGGCCCTCCGCCTGTTGCTAAAAGAACGGCTCGGGCTTGCACAACAATAAATTCACCACAGCGTAAATCAATCAACAATGCACCTGTCACCTTTTGTCCCGAACGGTCAAATAATAAATCAACCGCACGCATCTCTTCTCCAATCGTGACATTTTCCATAGCAGCCACTTGCTCTGATAAACGGTTAATAATCTCAATTCCGGTTAAATCTCCCTTATGCACTGTTCGATCAAAAGATTGACCGGCAAATGGTTTCTGATTCACCGTCCCATCCGGATTTCGATCAAAAAAACAACCCGCACGGTTTTCTAATTCCAGGATTCGTCCCGGCGCTTCTTTGACCATTTTCCATGCTAATTCCTGATCATTTAGCCATTGCCCACCTTTGATAGTATCATGAAAATGAGCTTCCAATGAGTCACTCTTGTCCAGCACGACGTTATACCCGCCCTGGACCATGCGTGTACAGCCTGATTTGCCAAAAAGGCCACGTACGGCCAAAAAGACCTGGGGCTTTGGATGATGGTTCATCAGATGCAAAATAGCGCACAAGCCTGCACCTCCTGCACCAAGGATAAGCACATCGGTTTCAAGATACTTCCAAGTTTCGTTCATAACATTATTAAGACGCAGGTGCCAGGATTTGAGGAACAAATAAAATAGATGCTGAAATTAAGACCGCAGCGCATCCGATCATCGCCAATCCAAAGAGCAACTTTTGATGGCCTGCCAGATTGAAACAATCCAGGGCAATGATCCGTAAACCGTTGAACATGTGAAAGGCCACCGTCATCACAATCATAAATTCAGCAAATTTGAAAAATGGAGCAGTGTACACATTCAATTCCTGATTAAACAATTGCGGTCCTTGCTGAGAACTGTGAATGGAAAAAAAGTGTGGCACAAGATAGATTGCCAGAGCAACCCCCGACAATCGATGTAACAACCATGAAACATTACCCACGCTCTTTTGTGATAAAAACAAACGTTGAAAATGCTGTACTAAACTCATTGTGCCACTCCAAACAAAGGTTTTAAACCAAAGTAACCGTAAATGGTTAAAGCAATTCCTCCAGTCCAGAACAACCACCCCAGCAGACGCTGTTTTGCCGGCGATGGGTTGTAATCCAGTGCAATACTCCAAAGACCGTTGAACGCATGGTAAATTACTGCCGGGATAAAAAGCATGTAATAAATAAACCAGAAATTTCCCTCCTGCAAACGTGTGGAGATTGTTTGCCAATTCAATTCACCTTGATTAACCACATTGACCGTCCACAGGTGAATTACCAGTGCATAAGCTAGAAATACCCCACTGACGCGCTGCATTAGCCAAGCAAAGAGTCCCTGCTTCTCAATCGTGTTCTGTGTCTGCGTCATATCACCTCATGCTCACGTTCCACCTCTTCACCGAAGCGCCGCAACACCGGCTGCGGAAATTTTTCATATAAAGATTTCAGGTTTTCATTTATTTTTTCATTGCACTGTTCAAATAAACTTTTGCCTTCGCTGTCACTTTCAACAATAAACGGCCCCATTTTTTCCACTTCCAGTACCCAAACCGCCTGTGCCACTCCCAGCTCCTCCAACCAATATGCATTCTGAACTTTTCTAATCGCGCGTCCGTAAGTGGCTCCCAATCCATAACCCACCGTAGTCAAATAGATTGCCCCCGCCGGAACAAAATGTTTTTTATAATCTGCTGATGTCATGCCTGCTTTTCCAATAATGATTTTACAAGCGGTCTTTTTAAAAAATTCCTCCATCCATTTGCCAAAGCGAAACGAGGCCGTGGCTGTAACAGCTTTGATGACATGTCCATCCTCACTGGCTGAAGCGGCGGGTGAACAATGAAAATTGACATTAGAAATTTCAGATATTGGAACAGGCAGTTCCAGTCCTTGATCAATCAAATGTTGATAAAAACCTTCCCGTCCGGTATAGATCACTCCACTCAAATAAACCTGATCACCCAACTGTAACGGAATCAAATCCTCTGATTTAACCGGACAGGTGAGGTGCACCTCACGCATCTCAAGTTTATTGATATCAATAATTTTTTTCATAGCTGTTCATGGTAATGTTTCAGTTTTTTAAATACCTTCTCGGCGGTAATAATCGGTGAACCACTGGGGGTCGGAACGAAACTCGACTTGTCCGTTCGGCCACATCCGGGCGGAGGCTCGACGTGAAGCAAAACAAAATGTGTGAATAGCTGCCTGCATACCCCCGGTATGGGCATAGGCCACTTCGATATGAGCATCAACGACCATTTGATTCCCTACAAAGCCCATCGGACCCATTCCGATAGAATTGCCCAACTCCTTCAATTCTTCTTCCAATTGGGCGATTTGGAGATCAGGATTGCGATCGCCAACGGCACGTAAACACGCAGCCTCTTTTGCAATACGCATGGTTGTATCTTTACAACCACCAATTCCGATTCCTACCACTGCCGGTTGGCAGGCCATTCCGCGTCGGCCAAATTGGACCATTGTATCCAGAAAAAACTTCTTAATCCCGTCAATACCGTCTGCAGGAAACAACATACGATAGTCTGTCCCAAACAGGCCTCCTTTATGGACAGTAGTTAAATCCAGCCATTCACCATCCGGTTCAAAAGCATATTGGACTTCCGGTGCATGAATACCCAGATTATTATTGTGATCTTTTCGTGTTAAGGGATGTACACGATTAGGACGTAGCGGAATACTTTGAGTTGCATCCGCTGTGGCTTTGCGTAAATTGCGTTCCAGTTCAACAAATCCTCCTTGCGTGCGACATTCATTACCTTGTTTCACATACCAGCGGGGAAGTCCGGTATCTCCACACATAGGCCGTTTGTCGGCTTCCGCTATTTCATAATTTTTTTGAATTTCATTAAGCACAAATTTTGAAAGAGGAGTTTTTTCCAGCTTACACATTTTCTTAATAGCTGATTTAAAATCTTGTGGAATCCCTATTGCGGCACGTGACATCAATTCCAGCGCAACTTCGTAAATCAATTCTTTCGGGATGCTGCCATCGAATGTCGTCACGGGTACCATGACTGATTCATCAGAAAATGTTTTTGACAGCATGAACCACCTCCTTACGTTTTAGTTTTTGAATTGCCTGGGTGGGAGAGATTCCCATTGGACAGACATCAGTGCAATTGAATTGAGTGTGACATCCCCACGCACCTTCATGAGAATTTAAAATTTCCAGGCGCTCTTTCCCAGCTCCATCCCGTGAATCTACAATCAAGGTAAAAGCACGATTCATGGCGGCAGGTCCCAGGTAGCGCTGATTAGTTTCAACAATATTGCATTCGCCATAGCAACAGCCGCAAGTAATGCATTCAATTTGCTTATCAATGTTTTTCCGTTCTCTTGAATCAGGTAAGATTTCAGCAAATTCCTGACTATCTGGAATCTTTGGTACAAATTCGGAACGGACTCTTCTGTACCGATCAAAGAAAGGACTCATGTCCACAGCTAAATCTTTGATAATCGGAAAATGTGGTAAGGGTTCAATAATCAGATCCTTGCCTTCAAAAGTTCGGAATGAGGTGCGGCAGGTCCAACGATTCTTCCCGTTGATGCGCATGGAACAAGTTCCGCACATGCCCGTACGACAGGAATAACGAAAAGCCAGACTTGGATCAAGATTATTTTGGATATAGCTCACCACATCAAGAACATTCATGTTTTCATGCAGTGGAACCTTAAAGGTGTCAAAACGTATCTCTTTATCTTCCGGTCCTGAGCAACGTCTAATTTTTACAACAATCTCCATTCTTCAAACCACTCCATTATTGGCCAATACCCTGCGTTCATCCTCATCCATACCCAATACTTCTTCCAATATTTCATCGGTGTGTTGTCCCAAAGTCGGTGGTGCGTTGCGGTAGCTGACCGGAGTTTCTGACATTTTTACCGGACTGCCGATTAAACTGACCTGGCCTTTTCCGGAAAGCGGGTGAGGCATGGAAATTTCCATTTCGCGATGTTGGATTTGAGGGTCGTCAAACACATCTTTGATTGTATTGACAGGTCCACATGGAACCTGCAGCTTTTCCAGTCCCTCCAACCAAAATTGAGTTGAATTCTGCTGAGTCAATTCATTGAGCACTGGTGCTAATATTTTACGATTTTTTACTCGATCAGTGTTTGTTTTAAAACGTGGATCTTCAGGCAATTCCGGTGCGCCTGCAAATTCACAAAACTTCCGGAACTGAATTTCATTGCCTACCGCTAAAACAAAAAAACTATCACTTGTCTGGAACGCCTGATATGGGACTATGTTCGGATGAGCATTGCCAAGACGGTGCTGATTATCTCCTGAAGTCAAATAATTCGATCCGGAATTTATTAACCATGCCGCCTGTGAATCGAGCAATGACAGGTCGATGTGTTGTCCGTTTCCTCCTGCAGCTGAATTTCCGGACTGATCACGGTGCCGGACAGCCGCAAGAATACTGACTGCCGCATACATACCGCACATCACATCCGCTATTCCGACTCCAACTTTCATTGGTGAACCGTGCGGTTCTCCTGTCACACTCATAATTCCTCCCATCGCCTGGATCATAAAATCGTAACCTAATCGATGGGACTTGGGACCTGTCTGTCCGAAACCAGAAATAGAACAATAAATCAAATCCGGAAATTCCTCTTTAATTGAGGAATAATCCAAACCATATTTTTTCAGACCACCAACTTTGTAATTCTCGATCAACACGTCACATTTAACCGCCAGTTTCCGGATAATTTGCTGCCCTTCCTGCTTTGTAATATCTACAGTCAATGACCTCTTATTGCGGTTTGCACAAAGATAATAAGCACTTTCGCTGGTGTCATTCCCGTCAGAATCTTTAACGTACGGTGGCCCCCATTTACGCGTATCGTCTCCTACTCCGGGACGTTCAATCTTGATCACATCCGCTCCCAGATCTCCTAATATTTGGGTACAGGTAGGCCCGGCCAAAATCCGGCTCATGTCTAAAATCCGTAAACCTTTTAAAGGGCCTGTATTAGTTGTCATGGTTTGAGTCTGTTTATAGATTTAAGTTTATCAAGAGATTGTTTAAGGCAATTGTTATTTATTGAAAGAGGAACGTTGAGGATATCATCTGTTCGGAGTTTGTTTAAGCAAATGTTCCTTTAACATATGCCCCATTTAAGGTTTTCCCTGTTTCAAAACGGTTCATGTCATACATGTCAATAGGAACACGCGGTTCATTACCAAGGATTTGTTGCGCTAAAGATTCTCCGACCGTGGGCACAATTTTGAAACCATGACCGCTAAAACCAACCGCTACATGCACTCCTTCAAGTCCAGGCACAGAACCGATGATGGGATTCCAATCCGGAGGAATATCATACTGTCCTGTCCAACTCAGTACCAGTTTTGCTCCAGCCACAGTCCTAGGCATTCTTATATGTTTTTTAATTTCATGTGTCAAGAAATAATTGGAATTTGGGGCATCTTTACAATTTTACTCTCTAAGGTGCAAAGTTGATTGTTATGATTAAGGAGGTTATTTCAACAAACAAAACAGATGATATTTCATATCTAAATTTTAAAGAGTAGAAAATCATAAAAAGCAGTCGAACTTCTTACAATTCATGCACTAAAAACAAAAAATCCCACCAAAGATTGACAAAGCAATCTCGGGCGGGATTAATTAAACGAGCAAAACCAGCTTAAGATTAATTTATTTTCTTAAGCTCCGATTCTGTTGGCTCACCAATCTCAATCATGCGAGATTTTTTTTCTTCAGGAATGATTCTTTCAAGACTAATAGTCAACATACCATTAATCAAATCAGCTCCTTTAATAACCACATCATCAGAGAGGGTAAAACTTCGTGAGAACGCACGCTTGGCAATTCCACGATGTAAATACTCCCCGTCTTCCTGACCCTGCTTTGAGCGCACAGTCAAAATACCCTCTTTGAGTTCTGCTTCCAAATCTTCTTTTGAAAATCCGGCAACAGCCATTTCGATGGTATAAATATTTTCTTCGTCTTTGCGAATATTATAAGGTGGATATCCGGTTGCTGATTCCGACTTTTCCACATCTCCGAAAAAACGATCAAACATTGAATCAAAGCCTACGGTAATTCCGAGTGCTCTTTCAAAATCTGATGGGGTGATGGATGAGTAACGTGCTAAATGTAACATAGTACCTCCTTCTAAAAGCAAGGTGTTTACAAATTAACCTCCATTCCATAGCACTGAACTTGGAGGTGGTTTACAGGGGTTACAACAATGGTCAACCCCAGACACGGTTTCTCAAACTTTAAGACAAAGAACGAGAACCGATTTTCAAAAACTAATTAATTCAGCTTCAAGATTTTTTACCCCTGTTGCCTGTAAAACAATCAAAGGCTTATTCGTCTTTGGAATCAGCAGTTATCTTTTCAAAAAATATTTTCCCATTGGAAACATTAGCAGTGACTTCCTGTCCTTCCTGGATTTCACCGGACAGAATTGCTCTTGCTAGTTCAGTTTCCAGTTCCTTTTGTATCGCCCGTTTTAGCGGACGTGCACCATAAACAGGGTCATAACCAACTTCAGCCAGAAATTCAATAGCTTTTTCGGTCAAGCACAGGGAAATATTGCGTTCATGTAAACGTTTTTTCAAGCGTTCCAGTTGGATTTTTATAATACCGCTCATGTGCTCCTGCAACAGCGGATGAAAAACCACGCTGTCATCAACACGGTTTAGAAATTCCGGACGAAAATGCTGCCGCAGTTCCTGCATTACCATTTTCTTTTGTTCTTCCTGAACTGAAGAAGCGGAAATTCCAGCACTTTTTTGATTAATCAAATTTTGGCTGCCGATATTAGAAGTCATAATGACCAGAGTATTTTTAAAATCCACGGTGCGTCCATGTGAGTCGGTCAACCTGCCGTCATCTAGAATTTGCAACAAAACATTGAAAACATCATAATGCGCTTTTTCAATTTCATCGAAAAGCAAAACGCTGTAAGGTCGACGCCGAACTGCCTCAGTGAGTTGTCCACCTTCATCAAAACCAACATAACCTGGAGGAGCGCCAATCAGTCTGGAAACTGAATGTTTTTCCATATATTCGCTCATGTCAATCCGGATCATATTTTGTTCATCATCAAACAAATATTCTGCCAAAGCCCGAGCCAGTTCTGTCTTTCCAACTCCGGTTGGACCCAAAAATATAAAACTTCCGAGTGGTCTGTTTGGATCGTTAATTCCGGAGCGTGCCCTGATAACTGCATCCGAGACAAGATTAATAGCTTCGTCCTGTCCCACAACACGCTGATGCAGATGTTCCGGGAGACGCAGCAGTTTTTCCCCTTCGCCTTCAATCAGTTTTTGTACCGGAATTCCGGTCCAGTGTGCTACTATTTCCGCAATGTCCTCTGCATCAACTTCTTCTTTAAGCAGTTGATTATTCTGATTTTCATCTACATCAAGTGCGCCTTCCTGTTCTTTTTCCAGTTCCGGAAGTACTCCATATTCCAGACGTGCTGCTTCTTCCAGATTATAATCCTGACGTGCCCGCTCAATCTGCAGACGCACTTCTTCAATTTTCTGTTTTAATTCACTCAAACCCTGTATAGCTGACTTTTCCTGCTCCCACTGCAAAGTCAAAATATCAAAATTGTGCTGCAGTTCTGCTAATTCTTTTGAAAGTTTTTTAAGTCTGTTTTTAGATGCAGAATCTTTTTCCTTTTTAAGAGCCTCTTTTTCAATTTCCAATTGCAGAATTCTACGTGATATTTCGTCCATTTCCGCAGGCATAGAATTAATTTCCACCCGTAACCTTGAGGCAGCTTCGTCCATCAAATCAATTGCTTTGTCCGGAAGAAAGCGGTCGGAAATATAACGTTGGGAAAGGGTGGCTGCGGCAATCAACGCACCGTCTTTGATACGTACACCGTGGTGAATTTCATAGCGCTCTTTCAATCCCCGTAAAATGGAAATTGTGTCTTCAACATTCGGCTGATCAACCATAACCTGTTGAAAGCGTCTTTCAAGTGCAGGATCTTTTTCAATGTATTTGCGGTATTCATCCAGTGTTGTGGCTCCAATGCAGTGCAGTTCACCACGCGCCAGCATAGGCTTCAGCAAGTTTCCTGCGTCCATTGAACCTTCTGTTTTGCCTGCACCGACTACAGTGTGTAATTCATCAATAAACAAGACTATGTGCCCATTTGCATCAACAACTTCTTTGAGCACTGCTTTTAAACGCTCTTCAAATTCACCTCTATATTTAGCTCCCGCAATCAGAGCCCCCATATCAAGTGAGACCAGCTTTTTATCTTTGAGACTGTCCGGCACATCATTACGCGCAATACGTTGGGCTAAACCTTCTGCAATCGCCGTTTTTCCCACACCTGGTTCACCGATCAAAACCGGATTGTTTTTGGTTCGCCGTGAAAGTACCTGAATTACTCTACGGATTTCGTCATCCCGTCCGATCACCGGATCCAGTTTTCCGTCACGTGCCAATTGACTCAGATCTGTGCCATATTTTTCAAGTGCTTCATATGTTTCTTCCGGATTTTGACTGGTTACCCGTTGGCCTCCACGGACAGCTTTTATGGTGTCCATTAATCGATCACGTGTTACGCCCATCTCATGCATAATCTTTCCGGCTGGCCCCTTTTTTCCCTCCGCACTTAAAGCCAGTAAAAGATGCTCAACACTGATGTATTCATCCTCCATTTTTTTGGCTTCGTCTTCCGCTCCAACCAGTGCATTATTCATTTCTCCGCTGGCGTTTACTCTACCTACTGAACTACCGCTCATTGTCGGCAACGCTTGCAATTCTTTTTCTACTGACTTACTGAAGATTGACGAATCAAGTTCCATTTTTTCAAATATTCTAGGAACAAGACCGTTTTCCTGAAAGGCAAGGGCATGCAAAAGATGAAGTGTGGATAACTCGGAGTTTTTACGGCGCACCGCGTCGCTATGCGCATTTTCCAAGGCTGAAAGAGATTTTTCAGTAAATTTTTGAGTATCCATAAAACCTTTGTGTTTGCAATTAAAACTACTTTAGCACTCACTATACTAGAGTGCTAACAATTTTGCAAGTGTAATTATTTTCAGGAGAATTTCTATTTTTTGCAGAAGAACAACAGAAAATATATTTTTTGTTGCTGGCTGACTTTTTATCAAATAAGATTAAAAAAACAATAAAAATAAAAAAATCAGCGGAGTGGAATCCAGTAGAGGAATAGTTAAACGGGCGGCAAGAATTTTATTTCAAAATATTACTATTTTTTTAAAATTCGTGCTTGAAATCTGACAGGGAAGTCTGTATCTTTTGAGGTCACGCCCCGGAGCGAATATGGAACAAATCCCAGGTCATGCTAGGCTCAGGATTATAATTCATGAATTCGTTTACGGATTCAAGTGGCGGAGCCACTCTCCGGGGTCTATTTTAAATATGAGCAACAAGCGTGCCTTCGAACTTATACAAATATTTCGAGTAAATCCTGCCTTTATTATTTTCTACTGAACTGCTATAATTATAAGGTTTTTGCTATTCTTCATAGATTTTTCACAAAATTTCTGAAAATTTTATCAGCCATTCCTCTGTTGAACTGAATGGTGACTGTTATTGAGAGTATCATTTTTAACTGAAAAGATGGCGAAGTTGTATTTTTACTATTCCGCAATGAATGCGGGGAAAACGACGACTCTCCTACAGTCAGCCTATAATTACCGTGAGCGTAGAATGAACACGCTAGTTCTGAAGCCGTCTATAGATAATCGTCACACTGCTGCCGTTGTCCGTTCACGGATTGGACTTGAAGCAAATGCTGTCTGTTTTAAGAAAGATGATGATTTGCTTGAGCTAACTGAAGAAAGGCACCAAAAAACACCCTTGAGCTGTCTCCTATTGGATGAAGCACAATTTTTGACAAAAAGTCAGGTTTTTGCATTGGGTGAGGTAGTGGACAGGCTGGGAATTCCAGTATTGGCCTATGGTTTACGTACAGATTTTAAAGGTGAACTATTTGAAGGAAGTTTACATTTATTAGCATGGGCAGACGAATTATTAGAAATCAAGACGGTCTGCCACTGTGGTAAAAAAGCAAATATGGTTTTGCGTCTTGATGAAAATGGCACGCCGCTAAAGTCAGGCGAGCAAATTCAAATCGGTGGAAACGACAGCTACGTGTCTGTTTGCCGAAAACATTTTAAGTCAGCAGAAAGCACGAATCAGTCAGCATAAAAAACTGAGCATCTGCTACTTTGTTGAATAGGACAGGCTGAAGTGTATACACACTGAAATAGTTCTGATCAACAAAAACTATAATCCATTTAACAAAATAATAATTTGAAAAATGTTGCGATAGCCGGAGCAACCGGCGCTGTTGGTGGGGAATTCCTGAAATTGATGGAAGCCCGTGATTTCCCGATTAGTAATCTAAAACTGCTTGCTTCCGAACGTTCAGTTGGAAAAACTCTTGAGTTCTGCGGTGATAAAATCACGGTTGAAGAACTGACGCCTAAATCATTTAAAGGAATTGATTTAGCATTTTTTTCTGCAGGAAAAGGTCGCAGCAGGGAATTTGTGCATCATGCTGTGGATGCAGGCACAGTGGTGATTGATAACAGCAGTGCTTTCAGAATGGATCCTGAAGTTCCGCTGGTGGTTCCGGAAATCAATCCGCAAATGGCCTTCAAGCACAATGGTATAATCGCTAACCCAAACTGTTCAACCATTCAGATGGTAGTTGCGCTTAATCCTCTGCACAAAGCCGCGACAATCAACAGAGTAATTGTTTCCACTTATCAATCCACTTCCGGAGCAGGAGCAAAAGGTATGAGCGAATTGCTTAACCAGACACGTGCCTTTACCAACAATGAACCCCTGGAAGTTTCCGCCTTTCCCGCGCAGATCGCTTTCAATCTCTTTCCTCATGTTGATGTATTTCTAGAAAACGGTTATACAAGGGAGGAAATGAAAATGGTTAATGAAACACAAAAAATCATGGATGCTCCTGAAATGAAAATTTCTGCAACATGTGTGAGAGTTCCTGTTTTACGTGCACATTCAGAAGCAGTATGGATTGAGACTGAAGATAAGTTAACTTCACAGGACGCCCGTGAAATTCTCGAAAATTCACCTGGTATAATTGTAAAGGATGAACCGGTTGCCGGAGGTTACCCAATGCCGTGGGATGCGGATGAAACCACTGAGACATATGTAGGCCGGATCCGGGAAGACTTATCTCATCCAAAAGGACTTACATTCTGGGTGGTTGCGGATCAGCTTTATAAAGGCGCGGCCCTTAATTCCCTACAAATTGCAGAAGTTCTGGCAGCCGGTTAGTTTCTAAGACTGACTGACAGAAAACCATTCTATTTTTACAGTATATTTTAAACTGGGAGATGAAAGAAATTATATGAGAATATACTTTCCCTTCAAATACCTGTTTATAATTCTTCTCTTTAGCTTATCTAGCGCTCAAGGCTCTGCTCAAAGTGAGAATCCAGCCATTGCCACTTTACTCAACGTTGATGGTGCTGTAAAGGTTTTCAACGAAAATTCCCCTAAAGGCAGGCAAGGCAGTCATGGAATGTTGCTGTTCGCCGGAAATAAAATCCTTACATCTGCTAAATCCAAATCAACAGTAGAATATAGAGACGGATCAAGAGTACGTTTGTTTCAAAACTCAACACTCGTTTTGAACTTATCTGAAGAACAAACTACGAACAAGCGCACTTTCAAATTTCAGCTGACACTTAAAAACGGCTCTCTGCGCGGGCGTTTTGTGAAAGGACTTCAACGCACAAAAATCCGTACACCTACTGCTCTTATAGGAATCAAAGGCACTTCCGTCCGCATCTCCGAAAATAATAATAAAGCTACTGTATCGTTGACTGAAGGTCAGGTAGAGGTCAGTAACCTGTATTCCAGAACAACCTTGAATCCTGGTCAGTGGTTGACAGATTTTGATCGTAATACAGATTTAACTCAAAATGTAACGCAAATTCCAAATTTACTTTCTCTTAAAACCGCTGAATATGAGTTGGATTTTCGGAACGCTAAAGCAAAGCAGTTGGATTTCAGTGTTCAATTGCAGAACAGCATCAGCGGAAAATCCATAACACGCAGTGGACAGGTGATCTTTGAAAGTGATTACAAAAACATTCGTCTGCCTAAACGTTTTTTGCTAAATGATAGGGGATTCGCGCGTGTCTTAATTGGCCTTGATCCGCCGAGTTTAACTGATCCGGAATTTAAGGGACTTATCACCATCCGTGCCTTCATGGATGGTGAAGGTTTTGATGACGTGACTGAAGGTCATTTAGTGTTGAAAATTCTCAATTTAGGTAGGAAGCGCACACTTCTGCTTGATCCGGACAAAGGAGTGAGCAAAAAAGAAGGTTGATATTTTTCTCACTGGCGTAACAAAATAAGGTGTTCCCACTTTCCAGATTTTCCAAAAGACTGACGTAAATTTGCATCAAATATTTCACGCTGAACTGAAGCACTTCCCGCTACTTTCCAGCCTACACTGTCAGCGTATTTTTGTGTAAATTCCAAACCGCTGACACGTTCATCGCTCTCCAGCCAGTCACCTAACTGCAGATAACAAACTCCTTCTTCTGCAGTCCAGCGACGTAATTTGAGCATAAATTCACGAAAAACCTGTTTCCACTGTCTAGGAGTATAATTACGTTTCGTTATTTCTCCGGAAGACATTTGATCTGTGGGAAAATCAAGCCACTTCAGCCGGAGTTCATGCAGATCAAGATAATCATAAGTTCCAGGAAAAGGTGGACTGGTGATTGTGCAGTCGATCGAGTTTTCTTCAAAACCTTCCAGTGTTGAAATGTTTTCGTTCCAGATTGTTGCAGGAGAAGTTTTTGGAATTTTTTTGGCCAGCTCAAGTTGATTCTTGAGCAATTCCTGTGTTTTACGCTCCATCCATTTTCCAACAGCTCCTTTTGGAAAAGTAGGCGGTTTGGTGAATTCAGAAGTTTCTGATATTTTGTTGGAAAATTTAACAATCAAACTTGAAAAAACCGCACGTAAAGTATCACGCTCATTTGCGCTGCGTAAATTTTCAATACCGTCAATCCAGTGTAAAAGTTCAACAAACAGATACGGTGGATGATATTTATTCAGCCAGTTTATATTACGGCGCTGCACACTCCGTTTTTCAAAACTTCTGGTCTTGACGCGTTCACTCACCTCCTCAAATGACTGCCAGACACGACCAGCATTTTTTTCTGAAATCCAGCGGCAACGCTCCTTCGCTACCATATTAGCGATCGGACTAAGATCATTTCCAAATACTTGATGCTGCCACAACAAACCTTCCAGTAAAACAGTACCACCGCCCATAAAAGGATCAAACACTTTACTGCCGGCAGGAAATTGCTTGAGTAATATTTTCGGTAAATCCGGATGGAAACGACCTGGGTAAGGATGGAAACCATGAGTGACGTCGTATAAACTTCGGGTATTTTCCGGAATCCGCAATGCCTCAAGCATCAGTTTTCCCTGTTCACCAAAAGATTCACTGCTCATGTTCTTCTGGGATGCAGACCTACGCTGTTTTAAAAATTTATTGGTTTTAGGAGGCGGACCAAAAGTATGTTCATCTTCAGTTTTGCTCCAAACATTGCTCTGTCTTTTCCAGGGAAGTTGAGTAAACTTTTTTTCTACCGATTTGTTTTCCTCTGTGAACTTTGAATCTAGTCCGCCTTTGTACTTTGAAGATCCTGAATCCGTAAACTTTGAATCTGTCGACCCCGTATACTTTAAATCTCTCCCGCCTTTGTACTTCAAATCCTCTGCTTCCTTTTCTGGCGTTTTTGTTGATTTTCTTCTTACACCAATTGGCTTTTTAGCCAAATCAGCAGCAGAAAGGGTGATCTTCTCTGAGTTTGGATTAGAAACCTCTCTCTCGTTCTTTTTTTCAGCTTCTGTTTTCATTTTACTCTGATATTTTTAAATTTCTGTCACTGAATATATTTTTCAGTTAGCCCTCCAGGTCACTAAAAACGTGGTACCGACAATCAATAATCCACCGAGCAAAGTTTGCAATGATGGAATTTCTCCCAGCAGAAATAGTGCAAAGACTATGGCAAAGACCGGTTCCAAACCGGCGATCAGCAAACTTGCAACCTGAGCCTGAACGTGACGTAATCCATTGATCAGCAAGGTGTGCCCTCCTACTGTACAAATCACACCTAGAATGAACAATAAACCCCAATCTCTTCCACTGATTATCCATGATTCAGACAAAGACCACGGAAGGAGCACCAACGCGGCAAAGCCGTTTTGCCAGCAGGTAAGTAACAATGGTGAATGATTACGCACATGACCACGATTCAGCAAAGTCAGTACAGCAAAACCTAATCCTGCTCCAAGTCCCCACAACAATCCTTTTATTACTGAGCCGGAAATAATCACATTCGGATCCTCTGATGAAGTGGCCATCATCACTAATCCGCAAATCACGATCAATGCCGCAATAACGTTTTTGCGCCTCAACACTTCTTTGAAAAAAAACGGTTCCAGCAGAGTAGTGAATAAAGGGTAACTCGCAAAGGAGAGCAATCCAATTGCTACTGTTGAAACTTGAATTGCTTCAAAAAACGCAATCCAGTGTACCCCAAGGATAGTCCCACTGACCATCAGCCAGAGCCATTCACGATAATCCCGAAAAAAGATATTTTTGCGCATAACGAACAAAGCAATCAGCAATGTTCCAAAGGCAAAAATAGTCCTCCCCTGTACAATCAATAATGGGCTAAGAGTTAAGAATTTACCAAACAGACCGGTCATACTAACAAACGGCAGAGCGACTAAAACGCTGATAACTCCGTTGCGGTGCGACGCTGAAGCGCTCATGAAATTTGGCATTGATCAGAGAATTAGGCTGCTTGTCTGGTACGTAAATAGACCCGTAAAATTGTAATTGCCGCCGGAGTCATACCGGTAATACGACTGGCTTGCCCAAGTGTGTCAGGCTTCGTTTTCTCTAATATTTCAATCACTTCCCGTGAAAGACCTGGAATTTCGGATAATTGTAGTTCTTCCGGAAGAGCAATCCTGTCGAGTTGATTAATGTGTTTTAATTCCTGATCCTGTCTTGACAAATAACCAGCATACTTGATTTCTATTTCCACCTGTTCCCGCACCACAGCAGCATATTCATTCCAGTCTATTTCATCGCCAATGGCATCACAGTCATGTATGCGTTCGATACTTAGTTTTGGACGTTTCAATAAATCTGCAAGATTAGCCGCGGTTTTCAGCGGTGATTCTCCAAGCAGTAGCAATTCATGCTGAACTGCTGCAGTAGGTGTAACCCTTTCTGCTTTTACCAGACCGGACAGCTTATTAATTTGCAGTTGTTTCTGCTGAAACTGCTGATAGCATTTTTCCGGCAGCACTCCCAGTTCCCAGCCTTTTTTGCTCAAGCGTGAATCGGCATTGTCTTCGCGCAAATGCAGTCTGTATTCTGCTCTTGAAGTGAACATCCGATATGGTTCTATTACACCACGTGTAATTAAATCATCTATCATCACACCAATATAGGCTTCATTTCTCTGCAAGATAAAGGGTTGTTTTTTTCGCACTTTCAAAACCGCGTTTACTCCTGCCATCAAGCCCTGCGCAGCTGCTTCTTCATAACCTGTCGTACCGTTAATTTGCCCTGCAAGATATAAATTTTTGACTGCTTTTAACTCGAGTGTCGCTTTCAGTTGAGTTGGATCAAGCATATCGTATTCGATTGCATAACCCGGTTCAATGATTTCAACTTTTTCAAGCCCCTCTATGCTGCGTAAAAATTCAAGCTGAACATCACTCGGTAAACTGGTAGACAGGCCATTGGGATAAATCATCAAACTATCTTCTGCATAACCCATCGGTTCCATAAAAACCTGGTGCCGGTTTTTATCTGCAAACTTGACAATTTTATCTTCAATTGAAGGACAGTAACGTGGACCGATCCCGGTTATTTCGCCACCGTAAAGAGCGGACTTCCCCAAGTTGTTTTTGATTATCTGATGTGTACGTTCATTTGTGTAGGCAATATGACACGGCACCTGTGGTAGTAAAATTTCTGAATCCCAGAAAGAAAACTTTTTCGGTTGTTCGTCTCCAGACTGCAAACCGAGTTGACTCCAGTCAATAGTGCGTTTATCAAGCCGTGCTGGAGTACCGGTTTTCATCCGTCCCAGTTTAAGAGATTGATTCGCCAGTGAAAGTGATAATTTTTTTGCAGCAGGCTCCTCCACTCTTCCTGCATCAACACGTTCTTTTCCACAGTGAATCAGGCCATTGAGAAATGTCCCTGTGGTGATAATAACTGTTTGTGCAAAATGCTCTTCATTTTCAGTACGCAGACCTATCACCTGATTGCCTTGAAACAATAATTCCTCTGCCAGACCTTCAACAATTTTGAGTCCGGACTGACTCTCCAGAATCTGCCGCATGACTGATTTATAAGCCATAAAATCTGACTGACAGCGTGACCCGCGTGTTGCTGCACCACGTGAAGCATTGAGCACACGGAACTGGATGCCTGTCTCATCGGCGACCTTCCCCATTTCTCCGCCTAACGCGTCAATTTCCTTAACTAGATGTCCCTTGCCGATTCCACCAATTGCGGGATTACACGACATTTGCGCAATCGTATCACGTGACAGCGTAACGAGCAGGGTTTCCGCACCCATCCTCGCTGCTACCAATGCTGCTTCACAACCGGCATGTCCCCCACCAATCACAAGCACATCATGTGTTTTTGGGTCAGTGTTCATTTGTTATAAAATTTTGAATATTCGGAGGGATTATTGATCCAGAGCGGTCTTGATTTTGGCAAATATCTCATCAGGTGTGCCTAAACCGTCTATCGAAACAAGAACACCTTTTTCTTCATAATACTTAACCAGAGGTTCTGTTTGTTCATGGTAGATGTCTAGTCTGGACTGCACAATCTCTTCATTATCATCAGCACGTTGAATCAGAGGTTCACCGGTGAGATCATCTTTTCCAGCAATTTCAGGAGGATAAAATTCAACATGGTAGCTTCTTCCACTCTCCACATGAAAACGACGGCCGGCAATTCTGCGAACCACAACTTCATCTTTCAGCAGCAAACGCAGCACTATATCAATCTTTTGATTTTGGCCGACAAGCATAGCATCAAGTTTTTTGGCCTGCTCCTTGTTTCGTGGAAACCCGTCAAGCATATAACCCACGGCACAGTCATTTTGAAATATACGTTCCTCGACAATTCCAACCACGATTTCATCAGAAACCAGATTACCGCCGTCAATCACAGCTTTTAACTCCAGACCAATTTTAGATCCGGAACTAGAGGCTGCCCGAAGCATGTCCCCGGTGGAAAGCTGAATGTAACCGTACTCACTTGTTATATTTTGAGCCTGAGTGCCTTTCCCTGAACCTGGTGGTCCCAGTAAAATAATATGCATTAATTTTTTTTAATAATTTTCAAAATTTCAACTAAAACAAATGCTGCTGCTAAAAATTCGCCAGTAATTATTAAACGGATTAAATCATACATTTAAACTGATCCGTTTTTTCCTATCTATAATTCTAGAGAGTTGTGCCAAAAAAACAAATAAAATTCCTTAAAGATGATCAAAGAGTTTCAAAAAGACAATTCATTGTCACTTCCGGAACTGCGGATGCATTTGAAAGAAGGAGTAAAGTACTGACGATTTGCGCGACATCCTCCGGACGTGACATATTTTCCTGCGGAAACGAAGGAGCGTTTTCAACTGTCATGTCACTTTGTACGAAACCGGTACAAATATTTGTGACCCTGATGCCGTCGTCCCAACCTTTGAGTCGTGCTGTTTGTGAAGCAGCCATTGCCGCGTATTTGCTCATTGAATAGCCAACCCAGTCGCCCTTGACCCGTTTCCCGGACATGGAGATGATGTCAATAACACGTCCGGAACCTGATATACGCAGATATGGAAATACAAGCCGTGTTAAGCGTAAAGGTGCCTTGGCGTTGACTTCCCACATATCATCCAGCAAATCTTCCGCATCGTCTTCAAATCCGTTGGTGTGCAGAATTCCGGCATTATTAACCAGTACGTCAATGCGGCCAAATTTTTCTGCTGTTGCATCAACCCAGCTCCTTGCAGATTCGCGGTCACGTGCATCATAACTATGACAGAGCAGTTGTGATTCAGCTGCGGATGCAAGTGTTTGCGGAAGTTGTCCCGGATTACGTACACCCAAACTCAACAAGTAACCGTCCCCCAAAAGTTTTTCCGCAATCGCTCTGCCGATACCTCTGTTAGCTCCGGAAATCATGATTACTCTTTTTACTGAATTTTCCATATTGTCTGCCCTTTAACGATAATGCTTGAACACAAGTTGAAACGAATTTGGAGAGTCTCCGAATTCAGATTGTTTCTCTGCAGACAATGCAGATTGTTTACCAGAAGCCAGAATAAAACTTCCGGATAGCAGCGAATCTTCCGTAATGTTCCATTCCAATTGAGACGTGTTAATGAAGGAGCCGTCGTTCATGTTTGAAATGACTGAACTACTCAAAGACCAAAGTGGAGACAGCTGATAAACCAGTGAAGGCAGCAAATAATCCTGTCCCATGAGCGACAGTGGATATTCCTGATAAATAACTGAAGCAGCATTATTCAGGTATTCACTCGGCTTTGTTGTTCCCATGGGATTATGATGAAAGTCCAGCATTGTGAAAAGTTTCTCATTCCATTGTAAATTCAGGCCAAGAGTCCATACTGTCCATTTGTCAGGTATTGCCGCTGATGTTTCTTGAGCAGATTTACGCTGAATAATCACTGCTCCATCAAAGACAAAACCTAACAGTCCGTATTCAGTCTGCACTGTCAGCCCAAGCAATTTATTTTCTTGAAAACCAGCCAGTAGCGGAGTTAAGTCAGTAGTTCCCAGTAGAAAATGTGAACGCAGATAAGCCCCGTTTTTTGCTGCATCCGCGTTTTTTCCTGTTAAAACTCCGGCTTCAATTTCGGTTGTCTCACCCAAGCCTCCAATAATCCGCAAAGCATCCACACCCGGACGGAATTCCTGATCCAGCGCTTTGAAAGAAACTGGCGCAAAAACATCAGTTGGACTAACTGACATTCCACCGAATGTCACTGCTTGACGGCCAAGAATATATTCCCAATTTCCTGACTGACAACGCAGCAATGCCCGATCAAGATTTTGTTCCAGTTGCCAATGTTCGGCTGAATCCGAGCTGTCAGGAATATTTGTGAGGGAATGATTCAGGTCCGCAATTCTGTAAATTCTGCTGTTCGAGTTTTTGATCGCGATATTACTGGAGTGCATTGCAGAATCAATCCAGGACGGAAACAATTCATAATCAAGCTCAGTTATGCAATTTCCCGAAAATTCAAATTCCGTTTGTGTGCGGATACGGTTAAAGAAAAAATTGCTCGTAATTTGAGAGGTCTTTTGAGCAGCAATTAAACTTTTTGTACTGAGAGAATATTCAAGCGCAGAAGTCTGCGGAACCAAAACAAATCCGTAAAGGAGAAACTGCAAAAAAATCCACAAAGCAGGATAGACTATTTTATTTGCGAAAGAAGGCTTATTTGAGTTCATCCGAGACAATCTGGCCGTCGGTCAGCGTTACCAGGCGTTTGGCGCGTTCCATGATTTGCGGATCGTGAGTTGAAAAAACAAATGTCATGTTTAATTCTTCATTGAACTTCCGCATCATATCAAGAAGTTGAGCACCCGTTTCTGAATCCAGATTTGCGGTTGGTTCATCAGCCAGAATAATGTCAGGATGAGAGACCATGGCCCGCGCTATGGCGACACGCTGCTGCTGACCTCCGGAAAGTTCTGCAGGAAACCTGTTCTCTTTACCTTCCAGACCAACTTCCGTAAGAAATTTTCGTACCCGCTCTTTACGTTCTGCAGAAGGTACATTTTGTAGCAGCATTACATATTCAATATTTTCCAGTACAGTCAAAACCGGGATCAGATTATATGCCTGAAAAACAAGTCCTATGTGCTCACGCCGGAATTGTGCCAGTTCGCTGCCGCTCATTGATTGCAGAGAACGTCCGGAAACCTGAATTTCTCCGGAACTGACTGTGTCAAGACCGCATAAGATATTAAGCAAAGTAGTCTTGCCTGAACCGGACGGTCCTACAATAGCCGCGAAGTCTCCGCGCATTATTTCGAGATTTACATCCCTGAGTGCATGAATCTCCGTTTCTCCTGAACCAAATGATTTATCCAGATTCTTCGTATTAATTACAATTTCTGCCATAAGCACATAAATATTATAATTTTCGTTTTCGTAGAGCTTCAATCGGTAACATGTACCAGAGTTTAAACGCCGGATAGACTGCTGCCAGTAAAGTAAATCCCATACTCAAAAATGGATAAATGAACAACCTATCCCATTTGAATGACGGATAAATTTTTTCCTGAAATGTGACTCCGGAAAATTCGATCCCTGTATAATCTATCCCGTAAATAGCAAAGAGAGCAATCGCTAAAACAGCGAGAATCAGCCCGGCAACAATGCTTAAAAAACCTAAACATATTGCCTCATATAGCATTAAACGCGCTGCCTGCCATGGTGTCGTCCCGATTGATTTGATTACACCGAATTCAAACATTCTTTCGTACAGTCCCATCAACAAAGTGTTTGTCACTCCAAGAGCTATAATGAGAAACAGAATAATACCCATGATTGCCATGGAGAGATCTGTCATTTGCGTAATCATATAAAGAGACGGCATTAGCTCTGTCCACAGCAAAAGCTCATTTCCTGAAGATTCAGCAGGTTGAGTCAACGGCCGCAGCGGAATTCCAGCCGGCGTCAAGTTCTTGTAACGTAAAGCGATTTCGTGAATCCGTCCACCCAGTTTGAGCATTTTCTGCAGAGTCTGACGCGGCACGAGCACCATAGACGCGTCCATTTGCTCTTCACCGGTTTTGAAAATTCCACTCAGTCGGAACAAAGACTGCGCCATTTCACCGGACTCTGCGTCAACCGCGGTCAGTACCAAACGCTCTCCCAGTATCAATTCTAATTTTTCAGCAACTTTCCAACCGAGTATCATCTTCTTTCCGGAAACAGAATCAAGATATTCACCCTCAATGATTGCCTCATCAAATTTGGAAAGCAGGTTTTCCTCAGTTGGATCAACACCCAGTGACAAAACAGGTTCTCCACCTCCCGAAGAGGAGAGCATTGCTTGAGTCATCGCACGCTGACTCAAGACAGTCAGTTCTGGATCTTTTCTCAACTGCTCCAGTGTTTCATCCAGATTCTTTATAGTTAATTTAACATCATATTCATCACGAAAACCCAGGGCGTGCATTTGAGCATGGCCCATCAAAGAGTCAGTCGCATTTTTTACCATGTTAGTGGTCATTCCAACCATCATCGTATCAATGAAAATCAAGGCTACGAGGCCGATGGCAATCACAAGGGCAGAGAGCCAGGTGCGGACTCGATTTCGCCAAAGGTTCCGCCAGGCAAGTTTCCAGATCATCTCAATTCTCCCGCATTGCTTCAATCGGTACCGCCAGTGCAGACTTAGCCGCCGGTAAAAATGCCACGACAAAAGCCACAGCAATTGTAAAAACCGCTGGTACAAACAGGACAAACAAAGAGACCTCACTTATGATGTCACTGAACAAAACTCCTCCATATTCCATCGGCGGTTCAATTGCAATTCCTTCCACCGAATAATACAAATTCAAACTAAAAGAAAAAAATAAGCCAACTAGAACACTGAGACTGCTTAGCATCGTCATCTCAACAATAACTGAACGGAAAATAAAAACCGGCGGTGTGCCCAGGGCGAGCAACAGTCCATATTCATGTCGACGCTCAAAAACATTCACCAGCACTGTAATCAAAACAACCAAACCTACTATCAACATAATCACTGCCTGGGTAATCCAATTCCCCTGTTGATCCGCCTGCATCGCCTTGTAAAATTGTTCTTCCACAACCTGCCAGGGCTGCACATCCAGTTGCTCATTATTGAAAATATCCTGCAGATTTACCGCAGCACTACGTGCTTTTGTATAATTCTGCAAACGTAGCGTGACTTCATGTATCCGCTCTCCCAGCGATAAAAATTCCTGTGCACTTTCCAATGTCATGTAAATCCGGCGGGCTTCTGCGTCAGTTGAACTTTTACCAACAATACCGACTACAGTGAATAAATCATTTGCAATCGAACCGTCCGCACCCTGACCAATGAAAATAAGTTCGTCACCCGGCTTGGCCTGAATCAGCTTTTGCAACTGCAGACCCAGCAAAATTGGATTTGTCACACCAACCGCCTCTGTCAAATAAACTCCTGACTGTACTTTTTCACGCATGGTTGTCACCTGAGCTTCAAGTTCAGGATCGATTGCCATGAGACGTGCGATTGTAGATTTGTTTTCTCTGAAAATGAGGGCGGCGGAAAAAATTCTCGGAGTCCAAGCCAGGACTTCCGGATGAGCTGTGAGCAGACTTTTTATTTCTGCAGTGAGTTTGAAATTACGAAAAAGCGACGGTGCATCCAAATAATCCTTTTGATGGATTTGAACATGTCCGGAGTGTGTATCTGTCAGCATCCGGATTAAACTTCCGTAACTACCGTCACTGAATCCGAGTGAAATTGAAAAGAGGACATATGCTCCCATCATGCTCAGCCCGCAAAGCAGTGACCGGCTTTTGTGGCGTAGCAAATTCCGGAAGGCAAGTCTCAATGTCAGCATTTTATCACTCTTGTTTTTCAGAGAAACCGAGAACCTTAGTGTTTCTTAGTGAACTTTAGGCATAATAATGAAATCAGGGATAAGCTCATTTACGCCGTAAACGGTTGAATGAAAAGATATTCTCTGAAAAATCCGGATTAAAATTTATAGATTTGTAGCGTATAAGTGTCTTACTGTTTTTTTTAAGTGTACGCATTTCCATCACAGCTGGAATCATCTTGCCACCCATTTGCTGAATTTCTCTAAATTCCATTACACGTTTCTTTTCCCCCTGTTCATCATAATAAATCTGTTCAACAGGCATAAAATCAGCAAGGCGAATACTTATTGAGATTTTCCCCCAAACAGTTACTGTATCTTCTTTTGGTCGCAACACAATAAAAAAAAGTTTGTCTGGGTCAGAGGGATGAATTTCCAATTTTGAAATAAAATTGTCGGCAAGTGTGTTTTCCTTGACCAAATCATCGTTGCTGAAGTCTGAACCCATCCACGAATTCATCATCATCGACGGCGGAACTTTGAGCACCTTGTTTATTTTGGGAAAATAATTCCACATCTGATTTCCGCGTTTGAGCGTTTTTATACCTTTGTCTTTTCGTGGAGATAATATTTTTATGAGCGTATCATTCATTCCACGTGACCAGACTTCCATCTCTGTCGTACGCTCCCAATTTTCAGTGACAATTTGCATTTCCATGGCAGCATGACTTGAATCACTGCGGTAAAGCTCGTCCACCCTGTCCAGTAAATCTTCAACTGATGTCTCAGCAAAAGCCGGAAACGAATAATTCAACAGAAGAAATACAAAACAGAAGATCAGTTTCATGGTGAGTTTGATGGGAATATTTGATTGTGTAAGAAATAACTTAATCCTTTTTCTCATGAACGCAAATGAAGTTCAATCCGTAAATTTCCTTAGATCAACTGCTTTAAGAGAAAAAACCGCAAGTGCCGTTTCAATCTCAGTTAAAACTTCCGGATTTTTTTCAGTTATTTTTGCTTCTTCCAGTTTAGTTTTTGCCTGCAAATCCGAGATACGTCCGAGGGCCCATGCGGAATGAGCGCGTACCAGTGCTTCTTCATCATCAAGCCCCAAGCTGAGAGCTGGGATTGCCTCCACATGCGCCCAGTTTCCTAACGCAACTGCTACGTTACGTAAAAATCCCCGACGCTTTGCGCGTTTGATCGGGCTATTCCGGAAACGTTTGCTGAAGGCGGCTTGATCCAGCTTCATCAAGTTAAGCAACTGCGGTGCTACGTTTTCCGGACGAGGCTGAAGTCTTTTTTCCTGCGACTGAGGAGCGTCCCTGTTCCACGGACAGACTTGCTGACAGATGTCACAACCAAAAATCAGATTAGCCATTTTTGGACGCAATTCCAGCGGAATTGGATCTTTCAACTCAATCGTCAAATAGGAAATACAGCGCCGCGCATCCAAAGTACGATTCGCGATAATAGCGTCGGTTGGACAGGCTTCAATACAAATTGTGCAGGTTCCGCAATCAACACGTGTGAAAGGCAATTCCGCTTCCAACTGTACATCTACCAGCAATTCCGCCAGAAAAAACCATGAACCTTTTTTCCAGTTAATCAAATTCGAATGTTTACCGATCCATCCGAGACCGGCACGTTGCGCGGCTTCCCTCTCCAAAACCGGCCCGGAATCTACAAAACTGCGTGAGAACTTTCCGGCATTTAATTCACGGCAAAGAAAATCTTCCAGGACACTCAGCTTGCTTCGGATCAAATCATGATAATCATCACCCCACGCATAACGGCTGATACAACCAATATCAGGATTTTGTACTTGTTCGGAGGGCTCAAGCGTCTTATAGTTGAAACCAAGCGCGAGCAGCGACATAGTTTGAGGAAGCAATTTGCGCGGGTCCTCTTTCAGTTCCGCGTGACGTTCCAGATAAGCCATTGAACCGGCATAACCTTTTTTGAGCCATGCATTGTAAATGTCAATGGTTTTACTGCGTGAAACGGGAATTGCACCAACAAGCTCAAAACCAAGTTCACTGGCTTTTTCTCGAAGAAGACGGGTGAGAGAGGAAGGTCTCATTCAATTTTTTAGTCCTTTTTCAGTCGACTAAATTTTCAGGATCAATCACCAAATTACGCTCCAACTCAGCCATGCCCAGACTCACGTCCAGATCAAGACCTTGCTGGCGGCAACTCATACCAAGCGCATAAAGGACTTTGAAGAGATTGTGGGAGCGGCACTGCTCTCCCATTTGACCGATACGCAGAATGTCCAGGCCAAATGCTCCTGAAATCTCAACATTAAAACGTTTGGACATTGTTTTTCGGATCTGCGCGCTGTCTGTAGCTTCAGGAGTATTGATCGCAACCACGGAATTTAGACGGTCTTTAATCGGCACAAAGAGTTTCAATCCCATTGTCTCAATTCCTGCCTGCAAAGCAATTGAACTGACTCGGTGACGTTCAAAACGCATAGGCAGAGTTTCTTCACAAATTTGCCGCAGTGCTTCATACAAAGCTAAAATCCCGGGAACCGGAGCAGTATAGTGGTACTGTTGTGAACCCCAGAAAGTTTGAGCGCGTAATGCATCCAGACACCAGTGCGGTTGCCGTTCTTTCCTGGATTTAATCTTTTTCCACGCATCTTGCGAAAATGCAATCAGGGAAACTCCAGGAATAGAAGACAAACCCTTTTGACCTCCGGCGATGGCAACATCAACTCCCCACTCATCCATCTGCATGGGCATCGTGGTCAAGGTACAGACTGCATCCACTACCACAAGTGCACCGTGCTCTTTAGCAATCCGTGCGACTTCCGGCAGGCATTTCATTTCGACACCACAGGAAGTTTCACCCTGTGCCATCGTAATCACGTCAAAGTGTTTTTTCGAAAAGGCTTCCTGAACTTCTTCTACCCGGACAGGTTGAATACCTGCTGATTCAATTACTGTCACATCCGCGCCAACACCTTCAGCCATTTCCGCCATACGGCCGCTAAAGGTTCCCATGGACAAAGCTAAAATGCTTCTGCCCGGCCACAGTAAATTGGTGATAGCCATTTCCATAGCTGCGGAAGCAGGCCCGGAGACTCCGATAATTTTATCCGAAACTGTCTGAAATGCATAACGCCCCATGATCTTTACATTACTGATCACTTCATCCATGGTTTCACCCAGATGATTGATCACAACTCCATTTGCACGTGCAACCGCATGGGAAATCGGCACAGGCCCCGCTCCCATCAGTAAAAGCGGTTCAGACGGCAGGATGTTATCCAGATGTTGCGTTTCAGGTGGAGAATAAGGCATGTGAATAAGGAATGCAAAAATTATAGTTTTGTTTTTCTTACAGAGAAATAATTTTAATTAAACACTGAAAAAGCTCAGATACATAGTTCTAAATCAAATCAAAGCTCTTCAAATCTCACGTTCGCCTAAATTTCCGTAGCGGTGGTAGTCAATGGAAATGCTCTGCTCACGTAAATAACGCAGCATTTCGATGCGGCCTTCCGCGAGCGGAATGTGACGGGAAACGTGTTTGCCCAATTTGGCGGCGGCCTGGTGAATTGTTTGTGGAACACGGTCCGGATGGGCGTAGCGAAGTCGGTCGATTTTGGATGTCATGTTTGTTATCAAAAGTCGTTCGGCGAGTTCTTCATCTGTTTCAGTGCAGATTTTTACAGAATCACATAAGCGTTTACCTTCAGTCCCAGACAGAAATTCGGTTACACTGTTTTTCAACTCCGGTAGAAAACTAACTTCCACTTTACATTTTGCTATTAGGGCTGCGGCAATCCGGATCAACGTTTCAAAAAGGCTATCGTCGGGGTGCAGACGCACAGTAACATTGCCGACCGGCAGGTAACGGAACAAGTTGTCCTGTCCGCGTAAACGGAAAAAATCCTGCTCCCCGGAAAATTCCTTTTCAAATTGAAATAGGCAACTGTAAATTGCCTGAATAGTTTTTTGCAAATCGTGGCGAATTTCTACAGGAATTTTCGGTGTAGAATCTGTGCTAAGTGAAAGTTGATTCTGCCAGTTTCGTGCGATAAAATGCAAGTGAGCGTTACAAGGCGATTCCTCCCGTAACGGCCCTTGTGTCGGAGCCTCACTTTCTTCAATTTTACAAAACTGCACGGCGTAATTAGGACTCCCGGCTTTGATTCCTGCACCGATTGCGGAAAGTCCCATGCCGCCAAAAGATTGACGCAGCACAACCGCGCCGGTCGTTACGCGGTTTATGTAAAGATTTCCGGCTTCAATTTTTTCCATCCATATTTTTTGTTCCCTCGGATCCAGACTTTCGAGTCCGGAGGTCAATCCGTAAGCAGTGTCGTCGACAATTTCGATTGCGTCTTCCAGCGACTCCGCCCGTATCACCGAAAGCAGCGGTCCGAAAAATTCCGTTTGATGTGAAAAACTTCCACGTCGCACACCCCACTTTACCGCGGGATGCCAAAGTTTTGGATTTGTTTCATCACATTTCGGAGCTAAGGCCCAGCTTTCTCCAGTTTCCAAAGTTTCCAAACCTTTGCGTAAATCTGCAAGCGGTTCGCGGATCAGCGGTCCCATTTTATTGGAGAAATTCCAAACCGAACCAACTTTCAGAGTTTGAATCGCATCCAGCAATTGTTTTCGGAAAGTTTCGTCTTCGTAAACTTCACGTTCCAAAACAAGCAGCGATGTCGCCGAACATTTTTGTCCACTGTGACTGAACGCGGAATGTAAAACGTGTTCGATCGTCTGGTCACGGTCAGCCATTGCGGTGACGATGGTCGCGTTTTTCCCACCGGTTTCCGCAGACAATTCCGCATCAGGACGTTTTTCGAGCAACTTCAATGCGGTTTGAGTTCCGCCGGTGAAAATGATTGCGTCCACGTCCGGATGTCCGGAAAGCGTCTGGATTGGTTCTCCGTCCTCGCAGCATACGAGTTGCAAAGCTTCACGGGGAATTCCGGCATCCCAAAAACAGTTTGCGATCTCCACGCCCAACGGAAAGGCCAGCGGTGAGGGTTTAAAAAGAACAGTGTTTCCGCAAGCCAATGCCGCAGCCACTCCTCCGGTTGGAATCGCAATAGGAAAGTTCCACGGTGGAATCACCAGAACTACACCTTGCGGTAACAATTTCAGCGAGGTCTGTTTCTCGAGCAAACTCAGGGAATGCGGATAATATTCGATAAAATCAATTGCTTCCGAAATTTCCGGATCTGTTTCATAAAAAGTTTTTCCACAAACCACCGCTGCAGCTCCGATTAAATCTCCGCGCTTTTTCCGCATATTATGTGCAGCTCCGGAAAGCAGTTCGTACCGTTCCGCCAAAGTTGTGTGCCGCCATTTGGAAGGATCGTCTTTAGCGATTTTGACTGCTTTGATCACATCCGTTTTTGTTGCCAGTGCAACTGAAAATACCGCCGGAATATCTGCTTCGTCGGGAGTTGACGGTTGAGAAGGATCGAAAAATAATTGTTGTTTGCGCTTTGCTTTAACTTCAGTATTACCTATAAAAAGCGGAATTTTTTTGACTTTTGATTTTTCGGTAGGCTGCCATTTTTTACGAATTTTGTTTGCCCATTTTCGATTTTCCGGAAGCACCCAGTCCGTGTCCGGTTCGTTACGGAAGATTGGATTCGCGAGTGTTCCAATGTTTTCAGCAAAAACTTCTTTATCACGGTTTTGCTGACGGCGCGGTTCAGAGGAAATTTTGTCTTTTAAATGCCATGCTGCGAGAAATTGTTTTTCCAGAAATTTCCATGCAGCAGAACCAACCCGGATATCAAATGAGTGGCGTAAAAAATTGTCCGGACTCGTATTTTCGTCAAGCCGCCTTACTAGATAAGCAATGGCGCTGATGAACCGATCCTGACTCGTCACTGGTGTATAGAGCAATAAATTTGTTTCTTTGCTGTCCCCTTTTCTTTTTTCCTCCTGCAGAGTCCGCCGTACGTGGTCCGCCATTCCTTCGAGCATCTCAAAAATCAAACCTTCTGAAATTCCACGTTCTTCCGCAAGTACGTGAGTATAAGCCAGGTCAAACAAATTGTGTGAAGCCAAACCAAAATGCACTGCTGCGATATTTTCAGGTTGAAGTCCGAATTCTAGCATTCGTTTGAAATTCGCGTCGGTTTCGATTTTGGAATCAAAAACTGTCAGCGGCCAGCCAGAAACTTCTGCTTCAACTGCCTCCATCACCAGATTCGCACCTTTTACCAAACGCATTTTGACAGGACTTCCCCCCGTACCGGTCGTTCCGGCGTTTTGGACACGCTTTTTGGCCCACTTGACGAGTTTCTGCTGTCGTAAAAACGAATCCGGAAGATACGCCTGCAGCACGATACCGGCCTGTAAATTTTTGAATTCCGTTTGATCGAGAGTACGCATGAACGCATCCATGGTTAAATCAAGATCATGGTAGGATTCCATGTCCAGATTGACAAATTTTGCGTGTCTTGTACCATCGCTGTGCAACACCGGATTTTCCTGGGCAATGCGGTACAGTTCAGAAAGCCGCTCACAAATTAAGTCGATTTCATTCTCAAAACCAAGCGGATGCAGTTGTGCGACAATATTCGAAATTTTGATGGAAATGGTGTGGATGTCCGGATTACGCAGCGAGTCTCCGTAATGCTTCAAACGGTTCAACGCTTCAGCGTCACCCAGTACTGCTTCGCCCAGGTGATTGAGATTGACCTGCACGCCCTCAGCCTGCCGTTTTTTCAAGTGTGCATTTAGTATTTCCGGCTCTTCCGGAAGAATTGTACGGCTGGTGTCTTCGCGGATTTTACGTAAAATTTGTGAATGCGAAATTTGCGGTACGAACTTTCCGAGATGCAAAAATATCTTGAGTAACCACTGCTCGACTTGCGGAAAAAATCGGGGAATGCCGTGGTGTTCCAGCAAATAACGGAATTGATCAACCACACGACTTGGATTTCCGGAACGGAAACTTTGATCAACCAAATGCATCACTACCGTTTTGTCTGACGGATGATTGAGCAAACGGCGCATCATCTGCTGCTGCTTCAGTTCATCTTTGGTACGAAGAGTGTTGGCGCGGTTTTGCCAGCTTTCTGCGAGAGCGAGGGTTGTTTGTAGAATTTCCGGGAGATCCGTTTTTTGCTCTGAGGTGGAATTCATGCTCTGCCATTTTTCAGCTAAATAAAATCAATCACACTCAAGTCAAAGAATTTAAGAAATGATCTTATGTAGAACTTCCTGAAAAATTTTTTCTTTTGTCATCCCTGAATTGACCCGGGATCCAGATTTCAAATCAAAATGAGTACAAAAATTGAGGAACCACCTCTGGATTCCTGGTTTAAGCCGTGCTTCGCCCGGAATGACAAGGAGTGTTACTGTTTCAGCCGATTAACAACTTTCCAGGCAGTAGGAAGCAGCAACACGGCCATTGCGATTTTCAGTAAGTCGCCCCCAATAAAAGGATAAAGCCCATATTCCAGCACAGGTTTATCCCAGCCGATCAGAGTGCCCAACCATAAAAGTCCTGAAGCATAAAGCAAAACGTTACCCACCAGCAGGGCCACTAATAACTTAAAATAACTGCGGTCAAATCCACGTTCCGCAAACCATCCACAAGCGGTTGCCGCCAGCAAAAATCCAACAAGATAACCTGCTGTAGGTCCCATGAAAACAATCATTCCACCTTTTCCACCGGAAAATACCGGTAAACCAAGCGCTCCCTCAAGTAAATAAAGAGCAACGGTGATTCCACCTAAACGCCATCCGTATGTCAAACCAATCAAAAACACCGCAAATGTCTGCAGAGTCATCGGCACCGGAAAAAGCGGTAATGAAATTTGCGTACAGAGGGTGATCAATGCAGAACCGGCTAAAGTCAGGAGAGTATAGCGAACCGCCCTATGAATTTTGCTGTCTGCTTCACCCAAAAGAAGAGCTGCGGACATGCTTGGATAAGTCATTAATTGAGGGTGGGATTTCATATTACTCCTTTTCTTAAGCAGGATTAGCTAATTTTTGCATCATTATTTGAGGTGCTGTGTTACACGGTTTAGAGTCTAACAGCATATTTGGAAAAAGTGAATCCGTTTTTTGCTTTCATTTTCAAAGCGATGAAGAATTCAAGCGGCAAAATAAATAAGACACTAGTTGTTATCTGCCCATGGATCAAGGTTATTCTCTCCAAGAGTAATTTCGATAACTGCTGGACTGTCTACGTTTAGTGCTTCTTTGAAGGTTTTGGCAAATTCATCATTCTTACTGACCCTGAAACCTTCCGCGCCCATCGCCTTTGCTACTGCAGGGAAGTCTATTTTGCCGAGGGCTGTCCCGACAATGCGGTCGGGGAATTCACGATTTTGATGTCTACGAATTGTGCCGTAATTATTATTATTAAAAACAAGAACCACCAAACCTACCAGCTTTAATCTGACCGCGGTTTCGAGCTCGCTCATCGTCATGGCAAATCCACCGTCTCCGGCAAAGGCAATCACGGGAGCTTGGGGTCTTGCCAACTTCGCTGCAATAGCAGCGGGTAAGGCATAACCCATAGCACCCGTTGTTGGGCCAAAAAAAGTCCGCGGTTGGTTCCACTTATAGTAACGTATCAGCCAACTGCCAAAATCTCCGGCGTCACAAGTAATACTGGCATCGTCAGGTATAATGTTAAGGATGTCATGATATACTCCCTCAAGATCAATTGTCCCGTCTTTAAGACCAATCCTGTTGCTGCGTGGTGTAGTACGACTCCTATAATATTCACTCCAGTCTGCTATTTGCTTTTGATGCGCTTTTGACGGTTTAGCACGCATTGAGTTCTTCAAAGTCTCTTCAAGCTTGTCCATTGCCTCACCTGCATCTGCCACGAGGGATAGATCGGCCCCAATCCAACTTCCTCCTGTTTCTTCGGGAGATCGATCAATATGGATAATCTTTTGTTCAGTTGACGGTGATGAATAACTTAAGGTAGTGAATTCGTCAAGCCTGGTCCCTATAGCGATTATCAGGTCAGCGTTCTTCAGTGGTTCAGAAAGATCATTAGATACCGATGACAAATTAAGTCCCCCCATATAAAGTGGATGTTTGTTGGGAAATGCGTCGAATCTTCTCCAGGCTGTAAAAACAGGTGCCCCAAGACATTCTGCGAAGCAAACCAGCTTGTCTGTCGCGTCAACTCGTAATATTCCTTCTCCTGCAACAATACAGGGTCGTTCTGCATCTTCAATCATGGAAACAGCTTTTGCAACACCTTTGGTTGATGGAGATGGTATTCCAACTGTTGAGTAGCGCCAAAGTGAATGCTGTGCCGTTGAACTCCTGTCGATATCCTCCGGCAGACTAATTACTACTGGTCCAGGACGTCCTGAATTAGCAATGTGGAAAGCTTTGTCAACTATCTCAGCTACTCGATCAGCCCTGTTTAGTTCCACCGCCCACTTGGTAACAGGACGTGACAATTCAACTATATCTAATTCCTGAAAAGATTCACGCTGTCGTAGATTTGTCGGTACTTGCCCTACGAATACAACAAGAGGTGTAGAGTCCTGTTTTGCTGTATGAAGAGCAATTGTTAAATGTGTCAAGCCTGGACCACGTGTTACCATGCAGACACCTGTCTTAGAAGATGCCTTGGCATACGCTTCTGCCATGATACCAGCACCTTCCTCATGTCTTGCAGAAACCAAAAGAGGTTGAAGCGATCCGTAAAATGAGTCCATGGTCGCGAGATAACTCTCACCGGGAACACAAAAAACGAAATCGATTTCACGGATCTTAATGGCCTTAAAAATAGTTTCGGCAACAGTCATCATTCAAAACTCTATTTGATGGATCTTAATGATATACATACGTTTTAATTTGAATCTCCATTAAATGGCGGCTCTAAAATCCGTTCCATGAGTGGAATCAAAACGGATAGCCGACGAAGAATGTGGTCTCACCGCCTTCCTTTCCAAAACCGCGGTCGATACGGACAATGATGGTATTAAAGATAAATCTTGTTCCTGCGCCGTATGAGGAACGCATATTTTTCCACAAGCTGGCTTTATCCCGTGAGACTGTTCCCTGTTCGTAGAAAAAAGCTAACTGAAGCCCTGCGAAGGTTCCTTTTTCCAAAAAATAATTGAATGCTTCCTGCGCTTCATGCACATACCAGCGAAATTCCGCACCACGGAAATTTGTGTAACTGTCATAAAAACGGTTGGTACTATATCCACGTAATCGGTTGGTTCCGCCGAGTGAAGTTGCTTTGCCGTTTTCTGCTTCGGCCACCTGACGTGCATAAAGTTCGTCAAGAATCGCCTGACAGCCGGGCTTTAAGACGTTGTCACAGACATATAGACTCTTATCAACCGTTCCTTTTTTGATTACTGTTGAAGAGCCATAAAATTGGTTCAGCACTAAAACACCTTTACCTTCCGCTAAAACCGGAATGTATCCGGAAAGGTTGTAGTCTTCCTGAAAATATTCAGAGTTGCCTGCTCTTGAAGAAGGCTGTCCCCACTTTTCGTACTGAAAACGGTAACCGATTCTCGGATCACGGCGATTATCAGTATCGTCAAGGTAAATTCCGTAGCGGAAACCTCTGGGGCTTTCTATTATTCCGGAATTCTGCGCATTGTAAAAAGTTCCATTCGGATCGACTAAACCATAAGGTTTGACCGATGCATCGCTGTATGCGTAATAGAACTCCAACTGATTTTCTAAAACATTGACTGAAAGTTCACCACCGGAAGCATCCACATTACTGGCCAGTAGATAATACATACTGTCCGGGTCAGAATCTATTCCACGCTCACCCTCAGGCCAGCCTGCGTTGCGGATTTTTGTTGAGAACCAGGTGAAGGTAAGATGTTCCGTAAAGAGAGGAACGTCGAAAATAGAGAGGATATCAATCTGAAAATCATCTTCAAAATATTCCGCTTTTCCTCTAAGACTGATGGCGGTGATGTCAGATTCACTGCCTCCAATTCCTGAAACTGTTCCGCCCAATCCGTAAAAATCCTGAACTCCGGGGATGCTGCCTATTACCGGATAGACAAACCAGGAAATCTCTGATTCAAAAGTTTTACGTCTTTCAAATAAAATGGCGGAAGCCGTAGAAGACCAGCAAAATAAATATAGCAGAACAAAGATTCCGCAGCGAAACAGAGGTGTCATTCTTATAATATGCGCAATTTTCAGTCAGAAGTCATGATAAACTGCGGCATACCCATGCAGTTGTGATAATGAGGACGGTAACGCTCGGTATCATAAAAACGCTCCACGTCAATTTTTTTCTCATATTCAGTGACAACTTCAAAAGGAACGTGATCATAACGGCCGTTTTTCAAACAAACCATTCTACCACTTTTTCCTTCCATGATGAGATCCATCGCCAGGTTTCCGTATGCCATGGGGACTATTGAATCTATCGCATCCGGTTGACCGGAACGTGTCATATAACTCATTCTTTGATTGACTGTATGAATAGTCTCACCTTTGTTATATTTAGGAGCTCTTTCGACTATTTCCGCACTGACCATATCACCGATTCCACCAAGTTTTTTATGACCGTATGCGTCCGTTTCCTGATTAGAGAAAATCATATCCGCGCCTTTAAACATCGCGCCTTCCGAAATCAGCACTACCGAATAATTACTTTCATTGTCCCGGCGGTCTTTAACGAGTAATTCGGTTAATCTTTCAATATCAAATTCATATTCAGGAATCACACAACGGTCGGATGCACCAGCCATTGTCGGTACCAAAGCAGTATACCCCGCGTAACGACCCATGACTTCAATCACCAGAATTCGTTCATGTGAGCCCGCGCAGGTACGCAGTTGGTGAGTGAACTCAATAGTACGTGTAACACAGGTGCTGAAGCCGATGCAATAATCTGTACCCGGGACATCGTTGTCCATCGTCTTCGGTATACCGACACAGCGTACACCTGCTTTGTGTAGACGCAGGCCATAACTGAGAGTATCGTCACCGCCGATCGGCACAAGATATTCAATACCCAGGTGTTCCAGATTTTTAATGATTTCATCGGTTAAATCATTTTCTTCTGCATCATATTTGTCACGCATATTTTCAGGAACTTTATCCTGTGAGACTTTGCTGGGTTTTGTGCGTGAAGTGTGGAGAAATGTTCCACCTGTACGTGCAATTTTCTGCACATTTTTTTCGGTCAGTATCTGGCAGTATCCCTGATCCTCCAGGGGTTTTGAACGGTCAATTTTCATGATACCTTCCCAACCGTTACGCAGACCTACGACTCTGTAACCATTCCTATTTGCGCGGATAGTTGCGGCGCGGATAGCCGGGTTCAATCCAGGAACATCTCCACCGCCGGTTAAAATCGCAATAGTTCCTTTAATATTTGTTGACATGTTTCTCCTTTTTTATAAATTTTTTCTATATAAAGTTACATACTTTTCTGCAGCGTTTTTCCATGTAAATCGCTGCTCCATTGCAATCTCGACCATTTGCTGAAAATGTTGCGGACGTTCGTTAAATGTTTTTATAGCCCAGCCGACTGTGTTGCTGACTGCTTCAGACGTTGGATCATCAAAAATAAAGCCGCTGCCGCGACCGGTACTTTCATCATACTGCATCACAGTATCCCTCAACCCTCCTACCTTTCTCACAATCGGCAGAGTACCATATCGCAGACTATACATTTGATTCAAACCGCAAGGTTCATAAAGTGACGGCATCAAAAACATATCACTGCCTGCTTCTATCAAATGAGCCAAATCATTGTTGTAACCGTTATACCAGCCAAGTTTTTTTGTAAACTTCTGTTGCAGTTCATCAAATGCATTTGCGATCCATAGTTCCCCACTGCCAAGCACAACCACCTGTGCGTCCATACCTAGAATTTCCGGCATTGCAGGCATCAGATATTCAAAACCTTTCTGTGTGGTTAAACGGCTGACCATTCCGATCAAAGGGACTGATGTAGATTCCGGAAATCCGAAAAGCCGCTGCAGTTCCTGTTTGCACAGCTTTTTTCCTGTCAAATCACCGGAGCTGAAATTCACGGGCAAATGCGGATCTGTTTCAGGATTCCACTCATCATAATCGCAACCATTAAGGATACCGGAAAAGTTTTCTCCTTTACGTAAATAGGTATCATATAGTCCGTGACTTCCGAGCGGAGTGTTCATTTCTTTCGCATATCCCGGACTGACAGTATTCACCTGGTCAGCAAAGTTTATCCCGCCTTTGAGTAAATTTATGTCACCATGATCCTCAAACATTTCCGGCACAAAATTTTCCAGCGGAATCCCAAGCGAGTGCCTGAAAATCCCCGGGGCAACGCCTTGATAATCTGCATTGTGAATGGTCAGTACGGAACTGCTTTTGAGAAAGTCCGCATTTTCCAGCTGAGCCTGTTTCAGGTAGAATGGTACAAGAGCTGTATGCCAATCATTGGAATGAAAAATATCCGGAATCCAGTCCAGTGCACGACAGATCTGCAAAACTGCTTTTGAGAAAAAACCAAAACGTGATGCATTGTCCGGATAAGCGTGCAGACCATCATCGTAATATCCATGCCTGAAAAAATGATGCTTATGCTCAATAAAATAAACAGGTACACTTACTGTTTTACCGGCTACTGTACCCTCAAGATCTTTGTGACGTACCGCACACCAGATTTCCTCATTGCCCATCGGCACGCCCATGGAAGGGATGACCGTGCTCGTTTTATGCTTTGCAGGAATGAGACGATAAAACGGAGTAACTATCCGGACATCATGCCCAAGACTTTTTAAATGTAAAGGCAGGGCACGTGCTACATCAGCCAGACCTCCGCTTTTGGAAAAACCCTCAACTTCAGACGCAGCAAAAATAATACGCAGAGCTTTAGACAACTTCTGCCCCTTTTGGAATTACAACAACTCCGTTTTCCGTCACTTCAAATCTTTTTTTGTCTGCCTCAAGATCATAACCAATTTGAGCTTCAGGCGCGATTTGAACATGCTTATCGATGATGGCTTTCCTGATTTTAGCACCGCGCCCTATACTGACATTATTCATGATTACAGAGTGCTCAACATGTGCGAAACTGTTAATACGAACGTTGTAACCGACCACAGAATTTTCTACCAGAGCACCGCTGATAATGGCACCGGAACTGATCATTGAATTGATAGCGTGACCCGTACGCAAATCACTGAAATGAACAAACTTTGCAGGAGGCAAAGGTGGTATGTAAGTCAGCACAGGCCATTTATTGTTATATAGATTAAAATGAGGTTGAACACCTACTAAATCCATGTTTGCTTCCCAATATGTATCAAGAGTTCCCACGTCTTTCCAGTAACCCTTTTCTTCTTCTTCAATTCCCGGAATGTAATTTTGACTAAAATCGTAAACAAAAACATTTCCTGCAGGAAACATTTTGGGCAGGATATTTTTGCCAAAATCATGGTCGGAATTTTTATCTTTTGCATCTTTCTTCAATTCATCAACGAGGGGATCTCTTTCAAAAATATAATTTCCCATTGAAGCAAGCACGTAGTCAGGATTTCCCGGAATTGTTTTTGGAGCACTTTCAGGTTTTTCTACAAAACCGGTCATGCGCCATTCTTCGTCGACTTCTATAATTCCAAAATGATGTGCATCCTGTATTGGTACCGGAATAGCAGCGACTGTGAGTACCGCTTGCCGCTTACTATGAAATCTCAACATCTGCCGAATATCCATACGGTAAATGTGGTCTCCGCCAAAAATACAAATCTGATCGGGATCTTCATCGTCAATCAGGTTCATATTTTGATAAATTGCATCCGCCGTTCCTTCATACCATTTTTTACCAATCCTCATTTGCGCTGGAACAGGATCAATAAATTGTTTGACTATCCCTGAAGAAACACGCCAGCCTTCACGCATATGCTGTAAGAGGGAGTGTGACTTAAACTGGGTAAGGACAAAGATTTTCATAAATCCGGAATTAACGAAATTGCTCAGCACAAAATCGATAATTCGGTAATTACCACCAAAAGGAACAGCGGGCTTGGTTCGGTCGGATGTCAAAGGTTTCAGACGGGAACCTTCCCCTCCTGCCATAATCATTGTCAACACATTGCTCATAAGTATTCTTTTCTATCTTTGCAAATGTTCAGCTTTATGATACTTTTTCAAACACTGCATATTTGGTTCGCAGCCGGATTTAAATTGATTCTCTCACTATTTTTGTTTTAGAACAAGTAAATATGAAAAAAGAATACCCCGTCAAACAACTCGGTGCTGCTCAGATTCCATCTTCTCTTCCAATCAGTTCCAGTTCAAAATACGAAGATTTTAAATTTGTAAATGATGACAATTGTATTCTTCATGATGTTGCGGTTTCTTCAACAAATGAAGAACAGGCCCCTTATTCGTTTGAGCAGGCGGGTCCGCGTGCACACAGTTATTTTGACTCTTCAAAAGTACGCGCGGGAATCGTTACCTGCGGTGGTTTATGTCCCGGAATAAACAATGTAATACGTACGATTGTTATGCAGTTGCATCACAACTACGGTGTTCAACGTATCCATGGGTTCCGTTACGGTTTCCAGGGTTTCATTCCAGGTTATCAGCATGACATCATGGACATGACACCGGCAAATGTGCGTAATATTCACAATCTCGGCGGCAGTATTCTCTCCAGCTCACGCGGTCCGCAGGATCCGGGTGAAATAGTGGACTGTCTGGAACGCAACAACATCCGGGTTCTTTTCTGCATCGGAGGTGACGGAACTCTGCACGGCGCACACGCGATTGCGGAAGAAGTAGAACGCAGAAACGAAAAAATGTCAATCATCGGCATTCCAAAAACCATTGATAATGATATACCATATTGCGTTAAAACATTTGGTTTTGAAACAGCTTTTTCAAAAGCTGTTGAAGCCGTACAGGCTGCGCACTCTGAAGCATATGGATACAATTACGGAGTTGTAATTATTAAATTGATGGGTCGAAATTCCGGTTTCATTGCGGCCAACACCTCACTGGCCTGTCCGGATGTGAATTTTGTTTTGATTCCTGAGGTACCGTTTACAATGGAAGGCGAAAAAGGTCTGCTGCGTTCGCTGGAGCGTGGATTTGACGCTAAGAAAGAACAGGGTAGACATCCGCATTCTGTAATAGTTGTTGCTGAAGGTGCCGGTCAGGATTTGCTGGGAAATAACGGTAATGAGCGTGATGCATCCGGAAATATCCGTTTTAAAGACATCGGCGCTTTTCTGAAGGAAAATATACAGCAATATTTCAAGGATCGATATCCGGTCAATCTCAAACTGATAGAACCAAGTTACATGATCCGGTCATTACCGGCGAATCCACACGATGCAATTTTCTGCTATTACCTCGCGGATCATGCGGTTCACGCGGCAATGGCTGGAAAAACCGATATGATGGTTGGTTACTGGAACGGACATTTTACGCATGTTCCTCTTGAAGTAGTAATTAAGGACCAGAAACGTATAAATCCTCACGGTGAGTTTTGGCGGCAGGTGTTGTTTTCCACAGGTCAACCGGGTGATATGTATTCACCTGAATAATTCAGTTTTTACAAAATAAATAATCTCTGTTGCTCAAAGGTGTAAATTTTTTAAAATGAATTTTTCAACTTTTTCCAATAAACATATTAACAGATGGCAAGACTATCTAAAATCCCACCCTCCAAAATGGAGACTGCTTGACGCTGATTCCTCAATCATGCTGGTCACTTCCCTGCTTGTTGGAATCGGTGCGGGAATGGGAGCAGTACTCTTCCGCCGTTTAATTGACTGGCTGCATAATTTTGCCTACAGTGATATTGCCGGAATATTATCCGAATGGTATCCTCTGCATTTGATCTTAATTCCTGCGTTAGGCGGAGCAATTGTCGGCCCGCTTGTTTATTATTTTGCGCGGGAGGCAAAGGGTCACGGTGTTCCGGAAGTGATGGAGGCACTCGAACTGCGCGGAGGTAAAATACGCCCCCGGGTGGTAGTGGTTAAATCACTCGCATCATCTGTATGCATTGCCAGCGGCGGTTCGGTGGGACGTGAAGGTCCGATCGCGCAAATAGGTTCTGCTCTGGGCTCATTCGTCGGACAGGTATTAAAACTTTCTGAGGAACGTGTACGCACCCTTGTCGCCTGCGGTGCAGCAGGTGGAATCGCTGCAACTTTTAACGCACCGATTGCCGGAGCAATCTTTGCTCTCGAAGTTCTTTTACGGCGTTTTGGCAGTGTTTATTTTGGTGCGGTCGTAATTTCGGCGGTGACTGCTGATGTGATAGCACATTATTTTGAAGGCGATTTACGCACTTTCATGACCCCGGAATATACTCTGCAGAGTCCCTGGGAACTGCTGCTTTACACATTAATGGGTTTTATCGCAGCTTTGGCGGCAGTCGGATTCAGCCGTTTACTTTACTTTTCCGAGGACATCTGGAATTCAATCCGAATTCCGGAACCGGTAAAACCTCTATTAGGTGGAGTACTGCTGGGATTGCTTGGCATTGTTTCTTATCAAATTGACGGATTTCCACGTGTTTTCGGAGTGGGTTACGAAACCATAGAAAGCACACTATTCAGTCAGCTGACTCTTCAGGTTACTTTTGGTTTGCTGTTGCTGAAACTTCTGGCAACAACGCTGACTCTCGGATCAGGCGGATCCGGTGGAATTTTCGCACCTTCTCTGTTCATGGGCGCAATGCTCGGTGCTTCTTTTGGTCAAATAGCCCACAGCTTATTTCCGGAAATAGTTGCACCTTCAGGTGCATATGCACTTGTTGGCATGGCTGCGTTTTTTGGAGGGGCAGCGCATGCGCCAATTACCGCCATTTTAATCCTCTTTGAAATGACAGGTGATTATCAGATAATTCTGCCTTTGATGCTTTCCACGGTTTTAAGCACAATTGTTTCCAGAAACCTGAGCAGTGACTCGATTTACACGCTTAAATTAAAAAGACGCGGTGTGGAACTTTCACAGGAAGCTCAGGCGATTGATTTGATGCAGGGTGTGACGGCCGAAATCGCGATGAATCGTGACACAGACGCTGTACCTTCCGATATGCCTTTGGTTGAATTGATGAGCACTTTTTCCAGCACCCACTATAACGCGTTACCGGTGGTACAAAATGAAAACGAACTGCTCGGTTTAATAACTATCAATGAATTGGATCAGGTACGTACCAAAGGTAGTCTTGAGTCGAAAACCATTGCAGATATTTTGAGCATCAATGATCCCGCCACAATCCTTCCGCATCAGCCGGTATGGATGGCCCTGCAGCATCTGGAAGCACAGGGAGAAGGCTGTGTACCTGTAGTTTCTGAATCCGGTAAAAACATTCTGCACGGTGTTCTGCGTAGAATCGACATCATTCGCGCATATAACAAAGCCGTATCTAAAAGGGCACAGGATCAACATCACGATGAAATCCTCAACATTCGAAAACTAAACCAGTCCGGACTGACGGAAGTTACTCTGCACGCAAACTCGCCTAATGTAGGCAAGCGTGTCAAGGAGTTACATCTGGGCGGAGATGCCCTGATAGTATCGGTACGCCGTGCGGGGAAATTGCGGATTGTGCGTGGTGAAACTATTCTGCATGCCGATGATCATGTTACAGTCTTTGCGGAAAAGCCAAAATCCGAGTTCCTGGAAAATTATCTGAACGGTACTTTGGATGGCGCTGAACTGCCGGAAAAATCACTTGTCTGTCACCGTGAAGTTGAAATTCCTCCTGAATCATCCGTAGACGGTAAGAAAATCCGTGATCTGAATCTTCCGGAAGATTGTGTGCTGGTAAAAATTATACGTAACAGTGAAATTATTCTACCACGCGGCAACACTCTGTTGCTCGTAGGAGACATCGTTGAAATTTTTGGTATGGAAGAAAAGTTGAAGGAAGCGGAAGAACATTTGATTGCTTAAATCGTTAACTCAACACAGGAAATACTTTTAGAATTGAAATAGTTGAGTAATCCAGTAGAATAGAGGGTGACGTTTTAGATTCCCGCATGTTTTTGGAAATTACTGATGTCAGGAGGCTGAAATCTGAACATCGGCGCTTTTCTGCCACTTGACTAGAATTTAATAGTCCGTTCTTTCCAAACTCTCTCTAAGAAATAATGCAAAATTCCACAGCAAAAATTATCTGGACCAAGACCGATGAAGCTCCCATGCTGGCCAGTTATTCCCTTCTTCCCATCATACAGGCATATACTCAAGGAACTGGAATTTCAGTAGAAAGCAGGGATATTTCGTTTGCTGGACGTATCCTTTCCTGTTTCCCGGAAAAGCTCAACGAATCGCAGCAAGTACCAGACGAACTTATGGTACTTGGAGAAATGACTCAGGATCCCGCGGCAAATATCATTAAACTACCAAATATCAGTGCCTCTGTTCCTCAACTGAAAGCCGCGATTGCAGAACTCCAAGCGCATGGATTTGATATTCCGAAATATCCTGATAAGCCGCAAAGTGAGGCTCAAAAAGAAATCAAACAACGATATGCCAAAGTTTTGGGCAGCGCGGTCAATCCGGTGTTGCGTGAAGGAAATTCTGACCGCCGTGCCGCAACTGCGGTAAAAAATTATGCTAAAAGACATCCCCATTCAATGGGCGCATGGAGCGCGGATTCAAAGTCTCATGTTTCTACAATGAGCGGTGGTGACTTTTTTGCGAATGAAAAATCAACGACCATTAAACAGGCCACAACAGCAAGCATTGAATTCGTCGCGGAGGATGGCGTAATTACCGTTTTAAAAGATAAACTTGCTCTTGAAACTGCAGAGGTAGTTGATGCTACTTTTATGAGCAGAAAAGCTCTGGATGATTTTATCGACCACCAAATCGAGAATGCAAAAGCCCAGGGAATACTTTTTTCTCTGCACCTGAAAGCAACGATGATGAAAGTCTCGGATCCTAAAATATTTGGACACTGCGTGCAGGTTTTCTATGCTCCTGTGCTGGAAAAACACGCCAAAACAATTACAGCTTTAGGAGTAAATTTAAACCACGGCATCGGTGATCTTTACGCGAAACTAAAGACGGACACAAAAATATCTCCGGAGGAGAAGGCAGAAATTGAAGCAGACATTAAAACACTTTATGCAAACCGTCCGGATTTAGCAATGGTCGATTCTGATCATGGAATTACGAACCTTCATGTTCCAAACTCAGTAATCATCGATGCGTCAATGCCTGCCGCCATCAGGACTTCCGGAAGAATGTGGGGCGCAGACGGTGAGTTGCACGACACAAATTTCATAATTCCGGACTCCAGTTACGCTCCACTTTATTCTGCTACAATCGAAAATTGTATCACTCACGGTGCCTTGGATCCCGCAACTATGGGTACTGTGCAGAATGTAGGATTGATGGCAAAAAAAGCGGAAGAATATGGTTCCCATCCTACCACATTTGAGGCCTCCGGAAACGGAATAATCCGTGTCGTAGATGCAGACGGTCAGATAATTCACGAACACAATGTGGAGGAAGGCGATATCTGGCGCTTATCCAGAGTCAAAGATGCTCCGATCAGGGACTGGGTCAAGCTGGCTGTCTCACGAGCTCGAGTTACAGGATGGCCGGCTATATTCTGGTTGGATCAAGATCGAGCTCACGGTCATGAGTTGATTAAAAAGGTCAATGCCTGTCTCAAGGAACATGATACTGACGGTCTGGAACTTCCGATTCTTTCGGTATATGATGCAGCAAAACTTTCAATTGAACGTGCGCGTGCCGGAGAAAACACAATTTCCGTAACTGGGAATGTTCTGCGGGATTTCAATACTGATCTTTACCCAATTATTGAACTGGGCACAAGTGCGAAGATGCTGTCCATAGTACCGCTGATGAAAGGCGGCGGTTTGTTTGAAACCGGAGCTGGCGGTTCTGCGCCCAAACATGTTCAGCAGTTCGTAAAAGAAGCACATTTACGTTGGGATTCTCTAGGTGAATTTCTGGCACTTGCAGAGTCATTGAATCATCTTGCCCGTACAACAGACAATCCTAAAGCTGCTGTATTGGCAAAAACCCTCAATCAGGCAAACGAAGAGTTTTTAACTCACAACAAATCACCGTCACGTAAAGTACATGAACTGGATAATCGGGGAAGTCACTTTTACCTCGCCCTGTATTGGGCGCAGGCTTTGGCTGCTCAAACAGAAGACACTACGCTTCAGCAGCGTTTCTCAGGACTTGCAAAAACACTTAGTGAAAACGAAGACGGAATTGTTGATGAATTGAATGCAGCTCAAGGCAATGGACTTGATTTGGGAGGATACTATCATCCTGATGAAACAAAAGTCACTGCCGCCATGAGACCCAGCGCAACCCTGAATGCCGCAATTTCCGCATTTAGTGATTGAGTAAATCATGATGGAGCTGCCTATTGAGGCTCCATTTTTATCCTTAACTGTGAAACTCACCTGACAGTTTTCGCAGTTGAAGTTTACAAACCTACTTACAAACTCATTAATACTAATAGTTAAAAAGGAGATCTTATGAAAACTGTAAAAGTTGCTGTTACCGGTGCCGCCGGACAAATAGGATATGCAATGCTCTTCAGGCTCGCATCCGGAAGTGTTTTTGGACCGGACACTGCGGTTGAACTGCAATTGCTCGAATTGGAACATGCACTGCCGGCACTGGAGGGTGTTAAGATGGAACTTGACGATTGCGCGTTTCCTTTACTGAATAAGATCGTCACCACTTCAGATCCAAATGTTGCTTTCAATGATATTGACTGGGGGCTCCTGGTTGGTTCTGTTCCTAGAAAAGACGGTATGGAGCGTAATGATCTGCTCCGTGTAAACGGTGGAATTTTCGTTGGACAGGGCAAGGCCATCAACGATAACGCAGGTGACAACGCACGAATTGTAGTCGTCGGCAATCCGTGTAACACAAACTGCTTGATTGCAATGAATAACGCACCTCGAATTTCACGTGACCGCTGGTTCGCAATGACTGCTCTCGATGAAAACCGAGCCAAAAGTCAGTTAGCAGCAAAAGCCCGAACTGCGGTTCGTGACGTTTCCAACCTGACAATCTGGGGTAATCACAGTGCCACACAATATCCGGACTTTTACAATGCTAAAATTAACGGCAAAGCGGCACCGGAAGTAATTAATGACGAAGAATGGCTACAGGGTGAGTTCATCAAAACTGTTCAACAACGTGGATCCGCAATTATTAAGGCCCGCGGTGCTTCTTCCGCAGCATCCGCCGCAAATGCCGCGCTGGATACAGTCACACGAATCAATACTCCAACTCCAGAAGGTGACTGGTTCAGCACAGCAATTCCGAGTGACGGCAGTTACGGAATTCCGGAAGGTCTGATTTTCAGTTTCCCGCTGCGCAGCAAAGGTAAAGGTGATTACGAAATTGTTCAGGGGCTAGAACTGAATGATTTTTCAAAGGGAAAAATCCGTGCTACAAGTGCAGAACTGGAAATGGAACGTGACGCTGTTAAGGAAATGTTGAGTTAAATTAAGGAAACAATGAAAATACATGAATATCAGGCCAAGCAAATTTTAGCAAAATATGGAGTACCGGTTCCCCGTGGAAGTGTGGCTTACTCAGTGGATGAGGCAACTCAGGTAGCTGATGATTTAGCATCAGAAATTTGTGTTGTTAAAGCTCAAATCCATGCCGGTGGACGCGGAAAAGGCGGTGGAGTCAAAGTTTCAAAAGGCAAGACTGCCATCAGGGAAAGTGCTGAGGCGATTCTTGGAATGCAGTTGGTAACTCACCAGACTGGACCGCAGGGCCAGAAGGTAAAACAACTGCTTGTAGAAGAAGGTATGGACATTCGGAAAGAACTATATTGCTCTGTGCTGGTGGACCGCGGGCGGCAGTGTGTCGTGTTATTGGCTTCCACAGAGGGCGGAATGGACATTGAAGAAGTCGCAGAGAAAACTCCTGAAAAGATACTCAAGATTTTCGTAGATCCGGGAATCGGCCTGAGACCGTATCAAGCCAGTGAATTAGCTTTCGGTTTAAAGATTGACGAAATTAATCCAAAACTGATACGCCCCGCAGTCGCGGTTTTTATGTCGCTTTATGAAACATTTATGCAGGAAGACTGCTCACTGCTTGAAATCAATCCGCTGGTTTTGACCGGAGACGGACGTGTAATCGCGCTGGACGCAAAGTTGTCATTTGATGATAACGCCATGTATCGGCACAAGGACAATCTTGCCTTGAGAGACAAAGATGAGGAAGATCCGCTTGAAGTAGAAGCAAGTGAAGCTGATCTCAACTACATCAAGTTGGACGGCAGTATCGGCTGTATGGTAAACGGCGCAGGACTGGCGATGGGAACAATGGACATTATCAAATCCTATGGTGGAGATCCCGCGAATTTCCTCGATGTAGGTGGCGCGGCAAATCAGGAAAATGTAGAAAAAGCTTTCCGGCTTATCACCAAAGATCCAAATGTAAAATGCATTTTGATCAATATTTTCGGCGGAATTGTACGATGTGACATGGTTGCGGCGGGAGTCATTGCTGCTTTCAAAAACGTAAATCTGCAAATTCCAGTCGTGGTACGACTGGAAGGCACAAATTCCGAAGAAGCGCATCAACTGGTAAATGAATCCGGATTAACGGATAGTTTGCTGATGGCAGACGGAATCCGTGATGCTGCAGAAAAAGCCGTCGCTGCCGCAAGTTAAGCAGGTATGTTGTTTTGGCTAAAGTTTTTCCGCAATTTTATGGCTGAAGTTTTCCGATATTTTTGACACAAATTTCCGCACAGGGAAAAACAATTGCACTGTTCTGGCAATAAGAGTAGAATGTGAACTCTGATTTTCCAGTGAATTCTTACACTGTTTATGGGGGTGTCATGGAATTCGATTACAAGTGGAAATATTGGGAAGCAAGTCGTGGGTGATGATCGGGGTCACGTTAAAACGATCATCAAAATGTTAGCTGCAAACAACGCTGACTACGCTCCTGCTCAAGTCGCACTAGCGGCTTAATTGAAGTAGGCGTCTTTCGTTAGGTTAGCCTGAAACGTAACGCAAGATGTCATCTAAGTCAGGCTGGCTGTTGTACTCCTCCGTAACAACAGTAAGATTTTAGGAGGTGTTTCAGTTTGAGGAGGTTGGTCGCCGACATAACTGAAGAAAACGGAAAATTCCAACTAAACTTGTAGATGCCCAAATGGAAACTTAGTAAGACGCGGGTTCGACTCCCGCCACCTCCACCA
>Ga0187833_10000315_pt1 | contig 57196 bp, 64 predicted proteins | sample ETNtaG_37_FD_167968 | JGI IMG/M metagenome (GOLD analysis project Ga0187833, IMG submission 167968) | Marine microbial and viral communities from oxygen minimum zone, Eastern Pacific Ocean - ETNP2014_SV_400_PacBio MetaG (Illumina Assembly) | ecosystem: Environmental > Aquatic > Marine > Hypoxic...
ACGATTTTAGAAAACTTTTTTAATTTGTAAGGAATTACATCCATTGGGGTTCACCTCTTCTTTTTTGTTTTGCGAGAACAAAAAAGGGGTAAACCCTTTTTACTATTAAGGGTTTCTACAGAGCCTTAAATAATAAAATAACTAAAGCTTGGCAGTAGACAAGTTTTAGGGATTAGGTGACAAGCTTCTTACTTATAAAGAGAAAAACATTAAATTAAGCTTATCTCCAAATAATAAAATATATATAATGATAAAATAAATATTTACTATATCTGCAAAAATGGGAGTACTTGATACTATTAACGATTTTTTAAGACATCATAGGATTAGAGATGTCGCTAGAGAACTTAAGCAAGAGATAAGAGACGAGAAGTATATTGAGAGAATAGATAATGAGATAATCAAACTTAGTGATGAATCATTAAAACATGCTAAAGATAGAAAAGGAATTATTGAAGGTATTGAACAAGCAAGAGGGATAAGGATTTCTGCTCAAAACGTAAGATCTCTTGTACAGTATTATACCCAAGTAAATAGAGTAATAAAGAGATTTGAAGAGCTGAAGGAAGAAGAACATGATAATAAAGGCACAACACAAAGGATGGATCAGCTGGTTAAGAAAGATTATGAGTTGTTCCAAAAATTCAGTCAAAAATTAAAAAGAAAGGCTCCACATGTATTTTCTGCAATTGAAGAAAAGTTAGGTGATTTTCTTGACCAAAGACGTTTAAAAGAGACAATGTCCAAGTTATATAATGACCAAAGATGGATAAAATATGAAGAACAAGAAGAGATAACAATTGATAAGGAGATTAATGCAAAGGTTAAGGGATTAAAGAATTATTCTGAAAGAGAAGAGGCGTTGTTTAACGAAATTAAAGAAAAGATAGATAATGAAAAAGAAAATGTTGAAGAAAAGTTCAAGCTGGTCCTTGCTGATAAAACAAATACTGAAAAGATAAGTGCTGCTGCATCATCCTTAAAAAGAATGTTCATTGAATTTCCAAGACAGCAATTAACAAACCTAATTGATCAACAGATTGACGCGTTAAACGCTATCAGAAGAAATGAGTTTGAAAAAAGAGAAGTTATTGCGAAGATAGAATCTGTGCTTGTTTCAGAAGAACTACTAATGATTAAATTAGAAAAGGGAAGATTAGAATATGATAGTTCTATAACACTCGTATTTCCTGAAGTTAAGACAACAAAGACTCAGATTATGCGATTTATCACTAATGATATAATAAAATTCAAAAGAAAACATATGATTGTTATGGCTGAGATGTATAAGAATGCAGGTAAACCGATAGACAATGCTAAGATAAAAGAATTTGTTGAATCAGACAACTCAAAGCAACAGATACGAAAAGAAGTAGAAGATCGATTAAAACTTATACAAAGAACATTAAAAATGAAGCCTACCAGAATAACAATAAAGATTTACAAACAAGTTATTGACCATGAAGATGAATTATCTTCCAGGAATGGCAGTTTGGAACGACATGTAATGAGAGGAATGGCTAGAGAGTTTTTACCACAAAAGATAGCTGATACTGATCAGTTAACAGAACTTAATTTTCTGAACTTATTAAGATATGCTCTTTTTCTTAAGCTGAATAAGAAAATTCTTGAGGAAACCTTTAATCAGATTCCAAGGATATCACATGTGAAAAAAGAAATTGATTATATTGCATTGACTGATGTATTAATTGATAAAAAATTCAACCAGAATATCTTTGAGGAAAATCCAGAATCAACGTAATTTAAAGTAACTCTTTCTAAAAAAAGCATGAGTATCTCCATCAGTTCTATTCATGTCATAAAGAAATCTTGGTTTGTAATCTCCTAACCGTTCTGAGATATCATCAGGTACACCATGTAAATATGACATCATCTGTGTAGTATTCATTCTTTCTTCTGAACGAGAATCTCCGATTATTGCTAATGTGACTTCCAATGTAAGATCCAATCTTTCTAAGTCAATATCAGATAGTTTTAGTTTGCCTCTACTCTGAGCTGTGCTTTTACCAAGACCAAGTAAATCTTTCTCGTCAAACCTAGGGCTAAGTGTTTTACCTTTAACTTCAATATCATACCAATTTGCCAGATAGAGTTGTTGCTGATTAACAAGATAAAAAAGTCCGTTAGCAGTTACAGCTAACTCATCCCTCACGTTAAATGCCATATTACTAGGAATAAGTGTCAAAAGAGCGTATAAAAAGATTTTGCTTATGAATAAAATATTTAAACCAATAATAAAAACAGATATTTATGAAATTTGCACATATGGCTGATTGTCATATAGGAAACTGGAGAGATCCTAAGTTAAGAGGTATATCAACCAAGGCATTCACTAAAGCAATTGACATTTGCATTGAGCGTAATGTAGACTTTATCCTGATTTCAGGCGATCTATTTAATACATCATTACCAGGAATTGATAAGTTAAAGCAAGTAGTCACTAAACTTAAGCAATTGCAAAACAAAGATATGCCAGTCTATATTGTACCAGGCAGCCATGATTTCTCACCAAGCGGAAAGACAATGCTTGATGTGCTTGAAGAAGCAGGACTGCTGATAAATGTTGTAAAAGGAGATATTGAAAATAACAAATTAAAGTTGAGATTTACTATTGACAAAAAAACAGGTGTTAAGATAACTGGCATGCTTGGTAAAAAAGGCATGCTTGAAAAGAACTATTATGAAAACCTAATTAAGGATAACCTTGAAAGTGAAGAAGGATTCAAGATCTTCATGTTCCATACAGCTCTTACTGAGTTCAAACCATCTGATCTAAAGGATATGGACAGTTCTCCACTTTCTTTATTGCCAAAAAAATTCAATTATTATGCAGGTGGACATGTGCACTATGTTTTTGAAAAACAAGAAGAAGGATATGGGCTGATAACCTATCCAGGTCCATTGTTTCCTAACAATTTCAAAGAACTTGAAGAGTTAGGTAGAGGAGGATTTTATATATATGAAGATGGTAAGGTTAAATTTGAGTCTGTCCAGATAGTCAATCACTCTCCAATAAAGATTGAATGTGATAACAAAAGTGCGCAACAAATTGAAGCTGACTTGATAAGCCAGATTGAGAATAAAGAGTTCAATAATACAATCGTCACCATAAGATTATCCGGAAGATTAACTGATAAACCACATGACATTGACTTTAGACGGATATTTAAGATGCTTTATGATAAATCTGCTTTCTTTGTGATGAAGAATACAGCTGCCCTTACTTCTAAAGAGTTTGAAGAAATAAAGATAGAGAATTCTTCTGTTGAAGAAGTTGAAGAAAGGTTGATTAAAGAACATTTGGGGCAGATAAAACTTGATGGTGTTGATGTTAATAAAGAAGAAGCATTGACTAAACAAATAATGACTGTTCTTAACAAAGAGAAAGAAGAGGGTGAAACCAATCCTGACTTTGATAAAAGATTAAAAGAAGAATTGTTTAATATATTAAAAATATAATAAAAATAAATTTATTTGTAAACTAGATCATGTTCACGAACTGGTTCTTTGAGTTTCATTCCAATTGCTGTGCCTTCTTTAGCTTCCTCAACAGAATCATGATCTACCTGCATTGAATCAATCTGTTGCGAGAAATCTGTTGTAGCACCTTTGATATGTATTGTATCTCCTTTCTTTAAGCTGCCTGCAGTCACTTCAATTACAGCTACGCTGATCTTTGGGAAAAAGTGTGTGATTTTTCCTACTTCTTGTTCATCAGCCATTATTTGACCACCTCTTTTCTTATTTAGTAAAGATTTTATTAATATTTTTTGTTTTTATAGATAAATATAAATGTCTTTAATATTATCTTAGAAAAATGAACAAAGGAGCTTACTGCCTAATTATTAAATTAGACAATGATAAAGATATCAAGATAAATAAAAGAACACAGTTTTTCAAGAAAGGATATTATTGCTATGTTGGTTCTGCACTAAACAATCTTGATAAAAGGATTGAAAGACACAAGAGTCAAGAGAAGAAAATGCATTGGCATATTGATTACTTTCTTAAGCATGCAAACATTATTGATGTTAAGAGATTTATTTCAGATGAAAAGATTGAATGTGGCCTTGCTGATAAAGTTAATACAATAAGTGATGACTCAATAAAAGGTTTTGGTTGCAGCGATTGTAATTGTGATTCACATTTGTTCCTCATTAAGTCAAAAAGTTACGTAACAAATATAAAGATATAAACCTAAAAAAGTCTTTATGATACTTGACCGAATATTTGGCAAAGGAAAAAAGAAAGAGAAACATAAAAAAACTTCATTGGATAGCATTGTCCAAAGAAGCGAACTTCTAAGAGACACGAATATTGTTGTCGAGATGAATGATGGTGATGAAGAAGATTTAGGAAGAGCTTTTTTTCTAAAGAAGAATAATGTATTATATGTTGATAAAGAATGTTTATATCTCACAAGACCTGACGGAATAAAAGTGGGTGCAGAGAGTGAGAATAAATCTGGTCTCTTATCAAGATTAAGTGGCAAGACTGTTTATTTACGATTCCATATAAAGGATGTCCCATGGGAGATTGAATGTACTATGAAAGGATATTATAAGATATTGCCAGAAATTCAAGAAGCGTTGGATTTTAATACGAAATCAGCGTTAAAATTAATTCCAGTTAAACCTCCAAGGAATCTTGACAAAAGACAATTTCTACAATATGCACTGATGACTGAAGATCAAAGAGTAAAAACTTATGAACTAAGTATGGGATTAACTGCACAAAGAACAAATAAAACATTTGAAAAAGAAGAAACTCTTGAAGATAAACTTAGTGAGATAAAACTAATTACTTTTGAAGAGGTATCAAAAGAAGGTAATATTGAAACAGACCTAAAAGAACTAAGTGAATATTTAGAATCACTTGATCCAAGTAAAAGAAATGTTAATGTTACAAAAATAGTAAGAAAGAGTGATTTAAGAGGTTCTGTTGACATACAATATAATCATGGAGATGTTACTCTATTAAAAGTCAATTATGAAGGAGCTAAAAGAATCTTTCTTAGGAAATCTTCAAAATCAGATTTCAGTAAGGACAATCCATATAATCTTGATCCAGGTGAGACTGTAGTTATACATTATGAACATAAATGAAAACAAAAGAGCATTGTGTGCACTGTACATGAAAGAAGAGTACAAAATGATACTGTTATGCCAACGAAACCAGTGGTAGTTGATCCAGGCTATAAGCTAGATATTATTGATTTTAGAGTAGGCGGATTAAAGGTAAAGACAGATGAAAAATTCATAAGTTATGTCACAGGAGTTGATGTGGAAGAAATTGATTTAGAAAAACCAACTGGGTTACAAAAGAAAGCGCTTCAACAACTAGAACACTCATTAGTATATTTCTCAATATATGTTAATGTCAATCAAGATTATTATGAATCAAGATTAAGAGGAAAAAGTTCACTAAAAACATCATATATACCTGAAGTTCCTTACAAAATACAGATGCTTGGAAGGATAATAAGTACAGAAAGATCAGGAGATGATCTATACCACCGTGTCAAATTCCTATATGATACTCCTATGTATTCAACTGAAGAAGAGGATATTACATTATGGAAACGTTTAGGTGGTTTTAGGGAGAATAAAGACTTTAAAGAGATAGTCATGAAACTATCAACATTCAGAGCGCATATAGAAGGTAGAGGAAGAGACAGTTTTTAATCAATGAGTTTAAAATAAACACGCCTATTATTCTTTCCTTTATTTTCTGCTTTGATGAACTCAAGATGGCCAACTTCTTTTAATGATTTAACATGAGTCCCACCATCGCCTTGCTTATCATAACCAATAATTTCAACGATTCTTATCTCTTTGATTGAATCAGGCAAGCCTTTTGCAAGTTTTGTCAATTGTGGAAGCTGCATTGCTTCTTCTCTTGGCAGAAAATAAGCTTTAATAGGCAAGTCTTTATCGATTATCTCATTTGACTTTTGAATGCAGTCCTTTATCTTTTCAACATCATAGTTTTCCTGGCTGAAATCAATCCTGCTCTTGTCCACATTAAGCTGGTTTCCTGTAATCAAAGCTCCTGTTTCTTTATGGACCATCTCACTTAGGATATGAGCTGCTGTATGATTTCTCATTAACTTATATCTTCTGTCCCAGTCAAGTGTGCAATGAACTTTATCACCTAGTTTAAGTCCTTCATGATCTACTTCATGAGAAATATTACCAGAAAATTTACCTACAAAGACAACTTTGTATTCATCACCACTCTCTGTTTTAATAATGCCTGTGTCATGAGGTTGCCCACCACTGTTTGGATAAAATGCTGTATTGTTTAAAACAATAAACTTGCTATCATTAACTTCTTTTACTTCTGCATCAAACTCTTTAAGAAAAGAATCTTCCATGTATAGTGGGTTTTCCATTTTTATCTAAGAACAATTAAATCATATAAATATTTTATCTACTCTTTTCAACACCAACCCTCTTACAATACTTATAGATAGGGCATTTAGAACAGAAAGGACTAACAGGTACACAAAGATTCTGACCAAAGCGCACAAACAAATCGTTAAAAGGTTCCCAGAATTTCTTAGGTAATATCTTTAGTAACGCTTTCTCAGAATCGTCTGGTGTCTTTGTCTTGATCCAACCTAGTCTGTTTGGAATACGATGACAATGGATATCAACAGGGATGTGCTCTTTTGAACCAAAGCCAAAAACCATGACAATATTAGCTGTCTTTCTTCCAACACCAGGAAGCTCTACAAGCTCATCTATTGTTTTTGGAACCTCTCCTTTATAATCTCTTATAAGTATTTCACAAATCTCTTTAATTGATTTTGATTTGTTACGAAAAAATCCAACAGGATATATCAACTGTTCTATCTTCTCAACAGGAAGCTTTAATAATTTCTCAGGAGTATTATGTTCTTTTAGTAACCGAAGGGATGCTTTAGCAGTCACATCATCTTTTGTTCGAAGAGACAAAATGCATGAGATCAGCGTTGTAAAAGGAGTTTTCTTGAGTGTTTCCTGTGAAGATAGGAAAGGATTATACCAGTCCCTACTTTCGTGTCTCAAAAGCTTGAATATCTTGTCAAATTCCTGTATCTTAATCATTTAGTAAAAACCCGATATGCTAAGAATGTAACCAATAAACTATAATTGGTTATCATGAACCATGGAGCACCCCAACTAATGCCATCCACCATGAAACCAGAGATAGGCCATAGGAATGGTGTAGGGAAGAACGCTTTACTATGTGTTGGAATGTCTATCAAAATATGTATTACCCATGGCAATAAGAACAGAACGTATTCTTTAAAGAAAAAATAAACAATAGCAAATACGATTAAGAAAACAATTAAGCTATGCGTAAGGTTATACATAGTCATGATATAGTCTGGTATTGTGTTAATGTCTGGTTTGCCAAACTTAAATCCATTGAATGCAATATTATAAACAAAATGAGGTCCAAATGAAATTAAATCAGGTAAAAAACCAATTATGCCAAACAACCATGCTTTCTTCTGTTTAAAGAATATTCCAAGAGTCCAAAGGAAGTGTGCTAGGATATCCATATTATTTGAAGACTTCTCCGGCCTCTATCGACCATAATAACAAATCAAGCTCATCCATTGATATCTCAATATCTTCACAATAATTAGATATCTTATCTTCTATTTCAAGATATCTATTTTTAGTTAGTGTTTTAGGAAGTTCAGGTATCATTCCTAACAAGATAATATTTTTTAATATATGCCGGTCAAGTATTGCTAAATTCTTATAACCAATATTTCTTAAGAAATGTGATGCTTCTTTAAAACTATAACCTTTGATATTATCAACAAGCCATAGTCTTAATTCCTTAGAATCAGTAGTAGTGAATATCTTATTAAATATTTCTTTGAAGTTTGATTTTGCTAACTCAATATATTTTGATTTGTTGTTATGGAAACGGGTATTGCTTTTCAAGATAAACTCAACATTGATTTCACCCTTATGTAGAAAATCTTTTTCTTTAAGTTCAAGTACTGCATTCCAGCATTTCTTGGCATTGCTCTGTGGTGTGAGGATACAAAAGCACATCTCGTAAAAGATGTCGTTCATCTTAGGATTTGAGAAGTCATCCAAACGAGCTCTGATCTCATCTTTCCTTAGTTCAAACTGTTCTCTTAATTGTTCAGGATTCATTTTAAAGTATAATCTAATTCTCCCATGCCAATCTCTGCTGCAACATTAACCTGTTTGTAAGGGTCTTTATTATTATGTTCAAGGAAAAGGTTACCATTATATTTTTTATTAATCAAATCAAGTGATGCTTTCTCAATAGAAACAATATCTTTACCAAATAATATCCCAACATCTTCAAGGATAATTGGGTTCTTACTCATGTCAGAGAAACAATCACATTTCTTTGAGATATTTATGATCGCATTAATATAATAGGATTTCTTGAAGTTTTTATGGGCTGCATTAGCTCCTTCTGCCAATAAAATATCAAACATTTCAATCTTTGGTTTAAGGACATCAAATTTACATTCCTGGATACAAATGCTACAACCAATACAGCTGTCGTTGTTAAGTACAATCTTGTTATCTTCCAGGGAAAGGATTTGAACAGGGCATGCTTTGACACATGCATTGCATCCAACACATTCCCCTATTATCTTTGGATTAGCTGCATCATGAATGTCACCTTTACTTTCTTTTGTTAAAGCACCCATTCCAATATTCTTTATTGCACCGCCATATCCTGAACAGGTATGGCCTTTTGCATGTGTTAATACTAAAACTCCATCTGCATCAACAAGATCTTTGCATACATGATACTCTAAATACTTTTCTTTGACATTGATACTCTCATTTGAAATGGTTATCGGACAGCCCATTGATTCTTCAGAATAACCGTGTTCTTTAGCAGTATCTAGATATTTTTCAGGAGCATCTCTACCACCGGGATAAACAACAGGGCTATCAAATATAAATGGCTGTACACCTAATCCTTTAAGGACGTCAATAACAACTTTAACAAACTCTGGCTTAAGATAATGTTCATTGCCTGCCTCACCCATGTGCAACTTGATAGCAATCTTTTCACCGTTAGAGAATATAGAAGAAAGTTCTTTCTCTGCTACAGTTTTTAGTTTGTCAAGGTCTCTTTCAATAAAAATAAGTTCCTGCATGGTCATTAATGAAGTTAATTCGTTTAAATAGTTTACTATATAGAATATTAGCTAATATACATTTTAAACAAAGTTTAAAAACTGAAGTTACTAATTCTTGATTTGGATATGAGATTACGCTTTAGAAGAAAAATATTGTACAATTTTATTCTTGTAATATTATCAGTAATATTATTTATTATTATTCTTGAACTCGCATTAAGACTTGGAAGTGTATTTTATGCAGAAGACAGAGTAAATCAAGAAAAAGCAGAAGGTGATTTAATTATACTTACCGTAGGAGATTCGCACACATATGGTCTTGGTGTTGGAAAAGATGAAACTTATCCTTTCCTTGTTGAGAATCTATTGAATAAATTTTCAGATGAAGAGCACAAGATAATCAATCTTGCTCAAGCAGGAATCAACAGCGCAAAGATAAAGGAATCAATGCAGAGATATGTTGACTTATACAATCCAGACATAATTTTACTTATGATAGGGGTCAATAATGCATGGAACAAGGATGGTATTAAATTTGATTCAATGCAGGCTCATAAATTAAGTTCAAGTATAAAGAACTTTTTCTACAATTTCAGAACTTACAGACTTTATAGATTAGCTGTTCATAATTTTATCAAAGCCAAAGAACTAAAGACCAAAGAACAACCAAACCTTCTTGGCAACACAGGATACACAATGATAGAAGCGTCAGATGGTACATTGGTTGATTATTCAACTCCAAAGGACAGCCCAATCGATTATAAAGATTCAAAGCTTGTGCTTGAGCAGGATCTAATTGAAATAAATAATATTCTAAAACAAAATAATGTAAAACTTATCCTGATGACATATCCAATAATTTTTGAACCAACATCAAAAATAATCAGGAAGGTTTCTGAAGAGCATCATATATATCTGATCGATAATGAAGAATACTTCAGAATATTAACTAAAAGTAATAATGAGAATTATTATATTGATTCTTCAAGACATTTGAATCAGAAAGGATATCAGTTAATGTCAAGATTAGTATACAGTAAGTTAATTGAGAAAGGTTTAGTTTAAGATAAGATTATTCTATTTCAACAATATTAGTTGTTCTTAATTTAATACCTAAACTCTTAAGATCTACGTGTTCTTCGATCTTGGACCGTGAAACTGCCATCATGTCCTCATAGTTAACGAGTTTTAATTTTTTAATGAGCCAGTTAAAGGTATTTGTATGTGTTCTATGAAGGTTGCCTAGAATTTTATGTTTCTCAATGCATTTCTTGCATATGAATTGTTGCCCTATGATTTCTAACCATTGTGTTTCTTTTTTGCAATGATCGCATTTCATACTTTATCAAGACAATAACATATTTAAAAGCCTTTTGTTTTTAAATGTAAATTAAGAAGATAATTCTGAAAATATAGAGAGAGATATTTATACCAAAATCCATTCATAACATTTATAAACGAATTAAGATTCATTTTTCAAGGTATTTATAGGAGGTAAGATTTAAGAATGGCAAGAAAAAATTTTCATAAGATTAAAAAAAAGTGTATTTGTGGCACAGTTTTCGTCGCAAAAACAATAAGTAGAAAGTATTGTTTTAAATGTTCTCCACCAGAAAAAAAACGATATTAAAACAAAATTAGTGATGGGATTAATTCCCTCATCTCTTTCTATAACCTTAAAATAACAAAAACCTAACTAGTTCTCTACATTTGAGTCTCAAGCATTTATCATTAGGTTTTTGGGATTAAAAATATCGTATTAAAGTGAAAAGTGATTATATTTCATATGAGGATAATGCTATACGATACTTTAAACAAAACAAAAAGGTTTATAATGTAATTAGTCTGATATAATTCTGAAAATGGATATTAACCAAGAGTCAATAAGACTACATGAGATTAAGAAAGGAAAGATTGAAGTAAATTCAAAAGTGCCTTTAAAGAACAAACATGACCTTAGTCTAGCTTATACTCCTGGAGTCGCTCAAGTATGTAGAGATATCCATAAAGACAAATCAAAAGTATTTGATCTTACGATCAAACAGAATACTGTTGCGGTTGTGACGGATGGTTCAGCTGTTCTTGGTTTAGGCAACATTGGTCCTGAAGCAGCGTTACCTGTCATGGAAGGAAAGGCAGTATTGTTCAAAGAATTCGGAAGAATTGATGCATTCCCTATCTGTCTTTCAACTCAAGATACAAAGGAAATAATTGAGACAGTCAAGAGGATAGCTCCTGTGTTTGGAGGGATAAACCTTGAAGATATCTCTGCACCCAGATGCTTTGAGATTGAAGATTTACTACAAGATTTAGGTATTCCAGTATTTCATGATGATCAGCACGGAACAGCTGTTGTTGTATTAGCGGGCTTGATGAATGCATGCAAAGTTGTCGGGAAGAGACTAAACGAACTTAAAGTAGTCATGAGCGGAGCAGGTGCTGCCGGCATCGCAATTGCTAAGATATTATCAAATAAAGTTAATGATATTATCTTATGTGACAGTAAAGGTGCAATCAGCAAGGAAAGAAAAGATTTAAACAGCATAAAAAAAGATATGCTAAAGATAACAAACAAAGATAATGTTAAAGGAACTCTAATGGACGCAGTTAAAGAAGCTGATGTATTCATTGGTGTATCTGTTGCAGGGATAATGACTAAAGATATGGTCAAATCAATGAATAAAGATTCTATTATATTTGCATTAGCAAATCCTGATCCAGAGATCATGCCTGATGATGCTAAAGAAGCTGGCGCGATGATTATTGCAACAGGCAGATCTGATTTCCCAAACCAAGTAAATAATGTGCTTGCTTTCCCAGGCATATTTAGAGGTGCTCTTGATGCAAAAGCTATCAGTATAAATGAAGAAATGAAAGCTGCTGCTGCTAAAGCGTTAGCTAATCATGTTAAAATACCTAATAAAGAATTAATTCTACCAAATCCGCTAGACAAGGAAGTTGGCAAAATAATCGGAAAAGCTGTCAAGAAAACTGCAATTGAGACAGGAGTTGTAAGAGATTAATTTCTAAGCTTTGTTCCTTTTGAAAACATATAAAGTGAAAAAAGGAATGTTACAATTGTAAGAACAATGACTACAATAAACCCAGTTACTATACTTGCATCACTTTGGCCAGTGATACTGTATCTAAATACATCGATCATGTAAAAGAGTGGATTATAGGTAGATATCAACTGCAATTTCTCAGGGAGCATTGTGATTGAATGAAAAACACCTCCAAAGAAGACAAGCGGTGTGATAAAGAAAGTTGAGAGTATCGCAAGATGATCAAATGTCTCAGCCCAGAGAGCAACCACCAATCCTATCGACGAGAATATAAGAGATACTAAGATCATAATGATGAAATATATTACTATATGTTTTATGGTTATTCCAACAATAAAATATCCAAGCAAAAAGATTATGTTCCCGATAACAACTCCTCGAAGGACGCTTCCCCCAAGGTATCCAAGCACAATCTCAAATGATGATAAAGGAGATATTAACATCTCCTGGATTGAGTTCATAAATTTCGCAATGAAAAGTGATGCAGAGCCTTCTCCATAAGAATTATCAATAACAGTCATTATGATCAGACCAGGGATTAAAAACTGAAGGTATGGTACACCATTAATATCCTGGATTCTTGGACCGAGTGAAATACCAAAAACAAATGCATACAGTAATGTTGAGATTATTGGTGGCCAGACTACCTGATTAACTATCTTGATCGTTCTTTTTATTTCACGTTTCAGTATAGTGTAAACACCATACCAATTATTTGTCATTTTTAGTCAACTCAAGATAAGTCTGTTCAAGTTTTTTCCCATTAGTAATATCCTTTGTGTTAGCAAGAGTCACAAGCTTTCCCTTATTGATAATGCCTATTTTATCGCAGAGTTCCTCAGCTTCTTCTATATAATGAGTGGTTAAGAACACAGTCAGTCCTTTCTTGTTTGTCTTCCGCAAGAAATCCCACATCTGATGTCGAAGTTCAACATCCATGCCTGCGGTTGGTTCATCAAGAATAAGCAGTTTAGGTTCATTTATGAGTGCGCGTGCCATTGTCAATCTACGTTTCATACCACCGCTTAGTTTTTCAGGAGTTACATTACGCTTATTATAGATATCAAACTGATGAAGAAGTTCTTCTGCTCGGGATTCACAATCTTTTTGTCTAATGCCATAGTATCCTGCCTGGTAAATTAAAATCTCTTTGACTGTCAGGTATCGATCAAAATTAAACTCTTGAGGTGCAAGCCCAATCAACTTTCGTGCTTCCCGAAAATTCTTTACTACATCATGTCCAAAAACTTTAATTAATCCTCCTTGAAATAATACTAACCCGATTATTGAATTGATAGTAGTTGTCTTTCCCGCACCATTAGGACCAAGAAAACCAAAAAAGCTGCCTTTCTTCACGTCAAAGCTAAGATTATCTACAGCTAAAACATCATCATAGCATTTAGAAAGTTTGTTTATTGATATTGCAGGAATGTTTCGTGTATTTTTGACCATATCAATCTAATCAATGTAATAATCAATGTAATAAGAAATATAAAAAGTTATGGTTATGATTTGTTCATCAGAAAGAAAATGAAGAAGATGAATCCTGCAACCAAAGTAAGATGCACAAAGATCATAAGATAAAAGTAGAATCTGAAAACTTTTTCCCGTTTTTTAGGGTCTTTCATGGCCCTCTGCCAAATTGGTTCTGATTTCATTTAACTTAACTGATTGATTTTTTGATCACTTTAAGTCTTGAAAAGCTCTCACGTTCCATCTCTTCAAGGTGCATCTTTATATAAACAATGTCGTCGTTAAGTCTTGGGATTAATACTCGCTCAAGAGCATTTACTTTACGTTTTGTCTTTTTTATTTCTTCAGCAAGCATCTTGGTTGTTGATTCAACCTCAGCCAGTTTTATAACAAGTTCAAGCGCTTCCTTGAAATTCTTGGCAACAGTATCCATCTCAAGAGAGGTTGATAAAAGACTGTATCCCTGGTCTTTTCCATTATTGCCATTTTTCTTAAGACTGAATTTAGGTACCTTAACTCCCATTATACTGTCCTCAGAAGATTCAATACCAGGAAAATCCTTGGATGCTGATGCTGCTCTTTGTACATCTCCAAATCCAGAGATTGCCTGTACAAGTATGAGAGACTTGTATGCAACACTTAATTTTTCTTCCATATCTTTCCTTACTGACTTGACAGAATCAAGTAGTTTAAAGAACTCTGAGATCAAAGCATCTCGCTTCTCTTTAAGCAGCTTATGTCCTTTTAATGCAAGAGCTACCTTTCTCTTGAGTTTCAAGAGCTCCATCCTTGTTGCAATTATCTGTGATGCCATTTTATGTTTTTATCTGGTAATTTAATCCTTTTTTTCAAGGTATTTCTCAATGTGTTTAAGATCAATCTTCTTAAGTTCTTCCTTAGGCAGTGTCTTAAAAAGGTTCCATCCAACACCTAATGAAGTATTTATATCACGGTTTTCGTCTTTCCCTTGCCTAATGAATTTGTCTTCAAATCCCTGTGAGAATTTGAGGAATTTTTTATCACGGTCAGACAATGCTTCCTCGCCAACGACAGCCACAAGATCACGAAGATCGTTACCTTCTGCGTAACCTGCATATAACTGGTTGCTGACACCTGAATGATCATCTCTTGTCTTTCCTTCACCTATTCCTTCATTCATCAATCTTGATAATGATGGCAATGGATTAATAGGAGGATATATACCTTTCCTATGTAATTCCTTGCTTACAACTATCTGACCTTCTGTGATATAACCTGTAAGGTCAGGAATAGGATGACTTATATCACCTTGTGGCATTGTAAGTATTGGAATCTGTGTAACAGAACCTTTTTTCCCTTCAATCTTTCCAGCACGTTCATAGATCATTGCAAGATCAGTATACATGTAACCTGGATAACCACGTCTTCCTGGAATCTCATTCCTTGCAGCTGCAATCTCACGTAGAGCTTCTGCATAATTTGTCATGTCAGTTAAGATAACTAAAACATGCATGTCTTTCTCAAAAGCAAGATATTCTGCTGTTGTAAGCGCAATCCTTGGAGTAATAATTCTCTCGATTGCTGGGTCGTCTGCAAGGTTGATGAAAGCAACCATGTTTTCTATTGCACCTGTACGCTCAAAGTCATTGATAAAGAATTTTGACTCTTCAAAGGTGATTCCCATTGCAACAAATACTACTGCAAAGTTTTCTCCTTTACCAAGTACCTTAGCCTTACGAGCAATCTGAGCTGCAAGTTCGTTATGAGGAAGTCCTGCTTCTGAGAACAATGGCAGCTTCTGGCCACGAACCAATGTGTTCATGACATCTATTGTACTGATACCTGTCTGGATAAATTCATCAGGAAATTCCCTTGATGTAGGATTGATAGGTAGACCGTTAACATCCGCCATCTTTTCAGGTATGATATCAGGCCCTTTATCAATTGGCTTACCGATTCCATTAAATATCCTTCCTATGACTTCACCACTAAGACCAATCTTCATTGTCTCTCCGGTGAATCTTACTGTTGTACCTTTTGTCGTAAGGTCTCTTGTACCTTCAAATACCTGAATAACAGCTATATCTTCTCTTGCTTCAAGCACTTGTCCTGTCCTTTTCTCGCCAGTGACTGTGTTAATGTCAACTAATTCTCCATAAGCAATACCTTTAACTCCTTGTACTATCATTAAAGGTCCTGCAATTTCTTTTATTGAACTATATTCTACTGAATTACTCATTTGAACCACCTTTTACTGATTTTGATTCAAGCTCTTTGAACTCATCACTCATCTTATTTGAAAGATCTTTGTAATGACTCTCAAAAGTCTCGTTCTTATGCTCTTTCATCCTCCCAATGAGGTCTTTTATCTTCATCTTTGATATTAATTGCATGCTAACACCCTTTTCCATTGATTTCTCTGCCTGGTCATTAAATTCAAGTATAAGCTTAATCATAAGATACTGTTTCTTGATAGGACAATAAGCGTCAACCTCATGGTAAGCGTTCTGCTGCAGGAAGTCTTCTCTTATGATCTTTGTCACTTCAAGTACAAGTCTTTCAGATTCAGGCAATGCATCAGGACCTACTAACTGAACAATCTCCTGTAACTGTTCTTCTTTTTGTAGAAGTTCCATTGCTTTATTCCTAAAAGACCTCCATTCAGACCCTGAATTATTATTAAACCAGTCAGTCACACTATCTAAATAAAGTGAATAAGAATTTAACCAATTTATCGCAGGGAAATGTCTTCGTGACGCAAGACTCTTGTCAAGTGCCCAGAAAGTCTTGTTGACCCTTAATGTGTTCTGAGTGACTGGTTCTGAAAAGTCTCCACCAGGAGGACTTATTGCACCGATAATTGATACAGAACCTTCTCCACCAGATAATGTCCTTACACGACCAGCACGTTCATAAAACTGACTTAATCTTGTTGCCAAGTAAGCTGGATAACCTTCTTCACCAGGCATCTCTTCAAGCCTTGATGAAATCTCACGCATTGCCTCTGCCCATCTTGATGTTGAGTCAGCCATTAAAGCAACACTGTATCCCATATCTCTAAAGTATTCTGCAATAGTTATTCCAGTATAAACGCTAGCTTCCCTTGCTGCAACCGGCATGTTTGATGTATTAGCTATTATAACAGTACGCTCAAGCAAAGGTCTTCCGGATCTAGGATCTATCAAATGAGGGAATGTGTTAAGTACCTCTGTCATTTCGTTCCCACGTTCTCCGCATCCGATGTAAACAATAATGTCTGCATCGCTCCATTTAGCAAGACTCTGTTGAGTAACAGTCTTACCTGTCCCAAAACCGCCAGGGATCGCTGCTGTTCCTCCTTTCGCAACGGGATTGAATGTGTCAAGTATTCTCTGACCTGTAATCAAAGGAATTGTTGGTTCCTCTTTATTTTCCACAGGTCTTGGAATCCTAACAGGCCATTTCTGCATCATCTTGATATCCTTATCGCCTTTGTCTGTCTTTACTTTAGCCACAACATCATCGACTGTGTATTCTCCTTTGCCGACAACAGAGACTATCTCTCCTTGTACATCAGGAGGTATCATTATCTTATGCAGTACTGTTGATGTTTCTTTGACTTCACCAATGATATTACCTCTTGATACTTTATCGCCTTTCTTGACAGTTGGTGTAAAATCCCATTTTTTCTCATGGTCAATTGCGTTAGCCTCAATTCCTCTTGCAATAAAGTCTCCACTCTTCTCTTTTATTATATTGAGTGGTCTCATTATCCCATCATAGATATTTCCTATTACACCAGGGCCAAGCTCAACTGATAACGAAAATCCAGTAGCTACTACCTCTGCGCCAGGCGCAATACCTGAAGTCTCTTCATAGACCTGAATTGTTGCTTTGTCTTCATCAAGCTCGATGACTTCGCCGATAAGCTTTTCTTTACCGACTCTTACAACTTCATACATCTTGACTCCAGCCATCTCTGCTGCGACTACAACAGGACCTGCAATTTTGATTATTCTCCCTTTCAAGTTTGATTCTGTTTTGGTTTCTGATTTCATTTTTATTTCACCTACAAAGTTAATTATTATTAATTAACATCTAATTATTATCTTCTTTCAGTTTGACGCCGATTGCACGTTCAAACAAGTTAGACATTTCTTTCTGAGCATGACCTGTACTTCCTTTTTTACTAGGAATCTCAACAATAGACCCTTCAAAATCAAGATTATTGGATCTCATGTATTCTGCAACTTCCTCAGTCATGATCAATATTTTTGCTGATTTGAATTTGTCAAGATCCTCTTTAAAGGTACTTTCTTCAAACTCAATACTGTTTGAAATACCTGCAAGCTTAAATCCAATAATGGTGTCCTTGTCTGCTATGATTGCGATTTCCATTTCCATTTTTCATATTTATTTTTTGTTTTGTGTGAACAATTACTCAGAATACGAGCACCTGTTCTATTTCTTCTGCAGTAAAACCTTCTGTTTTTAATTTAATGATTGTGTAAATGTTCCTTATCTCAATCTCTTTCAATAAGATGAATCTCACAACTGTACCTGACTTGATAGTGTGCTTAGCGCTGATTTTCCATGCCTGCTTAAGTAGATACTTATAAAATGTATTCTCAATATCAAACAAGGTACCTTTACCAAGAAAATCAGTATACTGACTGGAAGAAAGCACACTTTTTAACTGTGCTAAATCATTGATTCCTTCAAGATCCTTTTTCTTAAGATGACCTCCTTCAATTAGGTCTTCTTCACTATCTGAGTTTAAAGATCTCGCAGTTAATCTTGTGTTAAACAAGTCAATTAACACTCTTACATATTCCATAAAAGGTGCAGAAGCTCCACTGTCTTTCACAGTTTTTATTGAGTTCACTAAGTTTTCAATATATACACGATCAAGCAAAGTATTTATCTTATGTAATTCATCTAAGTTACATTCCTGTAATATCAAATAATAAGCAGTATCTTCAACAGCTGAAACCAGAGATTGGTAATCACTAACACTCTCGAGTTTGAGCTTAAGCTGTTCATCTCCAATAAAACGTAATTCTTTAGGATCTATATTTTTACCTTCTTTAACAGAATTAAGGACAGATTTGATTGAGTTTATCTCAAACTTAAGATTCATTGCAGTAATTATTGGGGCAATGTTCTTTGAGACAATGTTAAGTAACCATGCGTTTGTCTGGTAAAGATCATCCTCTAACTTATCAGATATCGTGAAGAATCCTTTGGAATGCTCGACGATATCACTATAATAAGTATCTTCAAGCATAGCAAACACTTCTTTAACGCTTGTAGCAGCGATTAGTTCTTCATAGAACTTCTTGTTAAACAAAAGACCTAACCTGGATGAACACCTTGTATTAGTATAAAGATAAGGATAAATATCCAAAGCGTACTTTGTTACAGGGGCTATTACAGCGATCCCTGCCAAGGTCGCTCCTCCAATTACTAAAGGTATTGTTACTTCAACCATTTTTATAGATGTTTTGCAATATTCTGTCTTAATTCTCCTTTAATTCTTTCAAGTCTTGATGATAAAGATTCGTTGATTCGCTCACCTGACTTATTTTCAAACATCAATCCGCCATCGATGTCTTTTGGCTTTATGTAAACCTTATCTTTCCCAAATGAATTACATAATTCATTGACAGTGTTCATATCCTCTTTATTACAGTAGACTGTTGTCTCACCGGATATGCTACCTAACGATTCTTCTAGTATCTTTTTCAGATAATCTTTATAATTAGCTGACTTACGATTAATCTTTGCCAGGAAGTCCTGTATAAACCTATTGATGATTTGTTCACGCATCGACAAGAACTCTCGCTTTGATTTTAATCGCGCTATTGCTAAAGTTTTATCCTTAAACAATTTTATTGATGCGCTAATCTCACTTCCCCTATTCTTCTTGAAGTCAGATAGTTGTGCCTTGTTTTTATCGTTAATCTTCTTTGCTTCTTCTTCAGCCTGTTTGATTATCTTATCAGCTTCGTTGTTCGCTTCTTTCAAGATCTTATTCTTGATCTTTTCCGCTCCTTCTGTATTATCATGTATCATTTTATTATCTCACCTTAAATGAATTTTAGTCCTATTAACATTAAAATCGAAATTAGTAATCCAAAGATTGCATAAGTCTCAGGGATTACACTTAATACTAAACTCTTACCTGTTGATTTTGCATCACGCAATATTGCTCCAATGGATGATGATGCAACAATACCCTGGCCGACTGCACTGACAGCTGCAAGTCCCATTGCAATACCTATTCCAATCCCACCGATGCCTTGAGTCATTGTAATGCCAGATTTGGCAGTTCCAAGTAAGCCGACACCAGTAAGCAATAATATTGCGATAATAATTCCGTAAAGTGCTTGGGTCTCAGGAAGTACGCTGAAAAGGATGGATTTACCAAATGATTCTTCCTTGTCAGTCACAGAACCAATTCCTGATGAAGCAGCAATGCCTTGACCGATTGCAGAGATGCATGCAATACCAATAGATATTCCTGCACCAATTGCTACAAGCCCAATTGGTATTGTTAAGTTAGGGTTAACTTTTCCTAGTATTCCCCCTGATGATAATAATATAATTGAGATAAGGAAACCGTATAACGCCTGGGTTTCAGGCAATACACTAAACAATATTGATCTGCCAAACATCTTTTCTTTCTCGTGCACAGCCCACACACCGGAAGAAGCAGCAATACCCTGGCCAACAGCACTTATAGCTGCAAGACCAACAGCGAGGCCAGCACCAATTGTTATTAATCCAACTGGTAAAGATATATCTGGTTTAAATGTTCCTATGATCCCACCACCTACAAGTATTAAGATAGCAATCAAGAATCCGTAAAGACTCTGTGTTTGAGGAAGGACTGAAAATAATAATGACTTACCGAAGTTCTTGTTATTAAGTGAAGTTACAGCAATTCCTGTGCTTACAACAAAACCCTGACCAAATGCGCTTATAGCTGCGATACCAATCGCAAGGCCTGCGCCGATTGCAATATAACCATGGCTTATGTTCATAGCTGCCTTAACACCACCCATAAGACCAGCACCTATTAACATTAAAATAGCTATCAGGAAACCCATCAATGCCTGAGTTTCAGGAATGATAGAAAAGATAATACTCTTACCAAACATGCTAGGTTTTTCATTAACAGATGCAATTCCAGATGCAGCAGCAGTTCCCTGACCAAGCGCACTAATACCTGCTATACCAACAGCGAGACTAGCTCCAATCGCTATTATACCAAGGGGTGTTGTGATACCTACTTGTGTAGCGCCTAATATACCGCCACCGACAAGCATAAGAACCGCGATTAAGAAACCATAAAGTGCTTGAGTTTCTGGGAGTACACTAAATAAAATGGATTTACCAAACATTTTAGGGTTGCTTGCTGTGGCAGTTATACCAGATGAAGCAGCAATGCCCTGGCCAATAGCTGAGATTGCTGCAAGGCCAATTGCAAGACCAGCACCAATAGCTATCAAACCGATTGCTACAGTAAGTCCGCTTACTTCTGCACCAATAATACCACCGCCAACTAACAAGAGTATAGCGATTAAAAATCCATACAATGCTTGGGTTTCAGGTAATACACTAAATAAAATGGATTTACCAAATGACTTTGGTTTTGCTGCAACTGCGTTCACGCCTGATGAAGCTACAATGCCCTGACCGATAGCAGATACAGCTGCAAGACCAACTGAGATACCTGCACCAATAGCTATCAAACCAACTGGCATTGATATACCAGGTTTAGCAACACCAATGATGCCACCACCAACTAATATAAGTATAGCAATCAAGAAACCATAAAGACTTTGTGTCTGAGGAAGTACAGAAAATAATAATGATTTACCAAAGTTCTTACTATCTTTTGAGGTAGCAGTAATTCCACTACTAACAACAAAACCCTGGCCAATCGCGGAGATTGCTGCAAGACCAATTGCAATACCAGCACCGATTGCAATGAAACCGTGTGCTGAGGATAATGATAATTTAATACCACCCATGATACCTGAGCCAATCAAGATAAGGATAGCTATCAGGAAACCCATTAATGCCTGAGTTTCAGGGATGATAGAAAAAATAATACTCTTACCAAACATACTTGGCTTTTCGTTAACTGAAGTAATTCCTGCTGCAGCTGCTGAGCCCTGACCAATTGCAGAAATACCTGCGATACCTACAGCAAGGCTTGCTCCAATTGCGATTATTCCGAGTGGAGTTGTGATACCTACTTGTGCAGCGCCTAATATACCACCACCGACTAATAGAAGTATTGCTATCAAGAAACCATAAAGAGCTTGAGTCTCAGGAAGAACAGCGAATAAGATAGATTTTCCGAACGATTTCTCATTATCAGCTATTGCAGCGATCCCAGATGAAGCAGCAATACCCTGACCAATAGCAGATATAGATGCAAGACCGATTGCAAGACCAGCACCGATTGCGAATAATGCAACTCCAAAATTAGAGATTTGTGGAGATGAACCAATTATTCCAAATCCAATAAGGATAAGGATAGCGATAATAAAACCATAAAGTGCCTGAGTCTCAGGAAGTACTGCGAATATGATAGACTTGCCAAATACTTTTCCTTTTTCTAGTACTGCAGCAATGCCGCCAACAGCAGCGATGCCTTGACCGATTGCACTAATACCTGCAAGACCGATTGCAAGACCAGCACCAACAGCAGCCCAACCAGCTGCAATAGGTATATCAACTTCTTGTGAACCAAATAATCCAAACCCAACTAATATTAATATAGCTACAAGGAAACCATAAAGAGCTTGAGTCTCAGGAAGAACACTAAATAAAATAGACTTGCCGAGCATTTTCCTATCATGCGATGCAGCACCCATACCTGCAGAAGCTGCAAGTCCTTGACCGATAGCAGATACAGCTGCAATACCAACAGCAAGACCAGCACCTAATGCGCCTAGCCCTTGCGCAAGTGATATGCTCGTTGTTGTTGTTCCAATCAGGCCAGCGCCTAACATTATAAGGATAGCGATAAGGAAACCGTAGATTCCTTGAGTTTGAGGTAATGCTTGAAATAATAAAGCTGTTGAAAAGTTTTTAGGATTATCAGCAGATTCTCTCGCACCGGTAGACCCCACAAGACCAGCACCTACTGCCGATGCAATGCCTGCAGCACCAACTGCAACTGCAGCACCTATAGATGCAATTGTCTTACCTTCAATTGTACCAAAATCAAGGCCGAAGAATGTTGAGGTTGCCTGAGCAGTAACATTAGCAACCGTATTAGCTGCTTCAACAGAAACATTTGCAAGTGTTTTTGTTACAGTTGCAGTTACCTCAGTATTAGCTCCAATATTATCTACTAAAAGATTCAATGTTGAGTTAATGCTTGATAAAACCATTTTAAATATTTTTCAGGAATATTATTTACTATGTCCTCTTACCTCTGTATATAATCGGTCTTCAGTTAGTGGTATGAACTTGTCACCACCACCCTCATAAAAACGACCAAAAAACTCTACAAACTGTAGTCTTAATGAATGGACAAACGAACCGATTGTGTTCATCACAAACCCAAACAAATGACCTACAATGAATATTAGTATTGCCAATATAATTCCGACATATGGAAAACCAACTACCAGGTTTGCGAGTAGGTTGACTGCCAAAGCAATGCCTGCAGTTGATAATGATAATGCAAATAAACGTGAAAATGAGATCATGTCTCCCATCAATCCGGTTATGCTTAATAATCCTAATGGACCATGTGTGATTACAATAGATATTACTGAAATTATGATTATCAATGTTGCAAGACCTATGCTTTTACCAAAGATAGTTAGTAAGACTGGATTTATTTTCAATGCAAGCAAAGCAATTCCTGTCTGCATCATGAACCAGACAATTCTTTCCTTGAACATTGTCTTGTAATCCTTTTTCCTGTAATCTTCTATAAGACCAAGTATGAATCCAATGTTAAGATATACTACTGCAACACCTATTGAAATTATAAGGAAGTACAATGGATCTGATAATGGATCTTTCCATATAGCTAACTGTTCTGAGCTTACACCAAACAGATGTTTTGGTAAGTCACCAAAATACGAACCAGTCAGTATGCCAAAGAAAGTTGTCATAGATCCCATGCATAATATAGTGATTGACGTGCTTTTCATACTATCATCATACTTAGCGAACTTTTTGTAGATAAATATCCCCAAAAATACAAGGAGCATACCATAGACTGCATCTGTCAGCATGAAAGCTGCAAATATAAGGAATAATGGACCAATGATAAATGTGGGATCAAGGTCCTTGTATTTAGGAAGAGCATAAAGTTCAGTTAGATATTCAAAAGGTCTGATAAATTTATGATTAGATAAATGCACAGGGACATTATCTCCCTCTGCCTCTTCTATATTAATAATTACATTACCTTTCAATAAGCTTGTGAGTTCATGATTGAATTTATTTGTCTTGCTCTTAAGTAGCCATCCTTGCAAGACAAAGAATTTGTCAGAGTCCAGCATACTATGAATTGTTTCGTATCTGTTCTTTAAGACTTCCAGCTCTTCCCGCAGCACAACTGTCTCATGAAATATCTTAGTATTATGAGAAGATATCTCTTTAATGATTGCTTTTTTCTCTCTGGTTAATTTAGAAAGTTCAGACTTGATATAGACTAATGGTGATTCTCTCATTGCCCATTTAGGGATAGCCAATATATTTACATTAAACTTCTTCATCAAGAAATTTAGGTTTGATGTATCCTCTTTAAGACCAATCACAACCACAAGAGCCTGTTTCTTGTTTATTGATTTGGAAGTCATATGAACATATCCTTTCAGTTCTTTGTTAAGCACGTGCTTTAATTGAGATATGTTTGCAAGAGGAACTTTTCCAGAAATGATTGACAATTTATCAGTGCTTTCTAGCTGATTGATTGGTATGTTTGTAAATTCAAACATAGATGCGATTAATTTAAACTCAGATAGTTCTTCTTCAAGTTCATTTATTTCTTTGTGCCTGTCCTCAAGCTTGATAATAACTTTCTCATGCTTTGAGAGAAATGAGTCTGACTCTTTAAGGATTCGCATCGTATCTTTCCTGTCAATCTTCTTTTTATCAAGGAATTCAAGACCTAGCATATTCTCTGTAAATCCTAATTTTTTGGGTGGCAGTTTCAGGATATGGAATATTCTTGATACTCTCAGAAGATTATCAGATATTTCTTTAAGATTAGGAACGTCAGATGGTTTTTGTAGGTCTTTTATCTCAGACTGTTTAAGGTCAATGGACTGCATAAGACCAAGTTGTTGTATCTTAGAAATAACCAATTCACGTTGCTTGCTTAACGCAAACAAAGTAATTTTATTCATATCTTCTGATCTAGGCATTTTAGTTATTAACTGAATAATGTTTTTGTAATCTCTTCATTGATCTTAATCTTGTTACTCTTTTCTTTACTTTTGATAGACTCTATGTCATTAATACCTTTTCCTTCTATCTTCTTAATCTCAGCATCAAGCTCTTTCTTTATCTTATCCAAACCGTCTTTCTCTAACTCATTGTATTTTGTCTCAAGACCTTTTAAATCTCTATTTAACGATTCTTTTGTTTCCTTGATTAATTCTTCAGATTTTATATTGCTGTCATCGATGATAGTTTCAGCCTTTTTTTCTGCATTCTTCAAATTTTTAATTATGTCTAACATTTTTTTCCCTCAAATATTTGTCAAGAACCACAGTCGCGCTCTTGGGTCGCTATATTCAGATTGCATGATTTATAGTGGTTCTTGATACTTAAAATTTCATATATTATGCGGTTCTTGAACACAACTCATTCCACTAATGAGATACATTAGTGAAATTTCATTGTTTAAAGAATAAGCTCAGTTCCTGAGTCATTAATGATCATCTGCATTATTCTTAGTTTTTTCCGCATTCTCTAGATAGTATTGTTTGATAATTCATTTCAAACAAATTAACCCTATCTTAAGAAAAAATAATCGTTTATAAAGATATACTAAATAGTCTATAGATTCTATTTATCTATTTCTTTAGTAATAGACCAATCTAAAAATATCTCAGAAACATTCATAAGATTACCACCTGTAATGCTCCGATTATATTGTTCAACATTATTCATACCTTCTTGTTTTAAGGCCAGAACTTTTTTTATAAGAGCAACAATATCTTTGAAATCAAGTGTACTCAAATTAAGAACAATATTATTCATTTCATCTATTATTGATAAAATTTCTTTAAGGAATGTCTTGTTCTTTTTCTCAAGTTTAATTAAAAAGTCCACCATTCTTTCAAGATGTTGAGAAATTAAAGAAATATAATGAAGTTCAATTGGTTTAAGCTTTGTTTGTTCATTAAGCATAAGCACTTCAGTTACTGCTTTATCGATTAATAACTTACTTCTATCAATCTCTTCTTCATATTTGTTCACAAGACTATGATTATAATCATCCACCATAATAGTGATAAGATTACGTATCTTTTTGACCATTGTCTTCAACAAAGATTCCGGGTCATTAATACTCATGCTTGATTCATATGTAATACTATGTCCATCAAACTCAACGAATTCAAAGCCAGATATAGCATTTTTTTTGTCCAATAGCTTAGCGATATCAAGTTCCTGACTGAGTCTTATTCTAAAAGATTTAGTAGGATTAAGATAACATGCCATTATAAGCATAGTGATAATATGTTCATCTTTTTCATCAATAGAAATGTCTATTTCCTTAAGCTCTTTCTTTCTCATTACAGGAGAGATTAATAGACTACCATCATTATTGGTGTCAAGCATTATCTTAGAAGTTGACTTGATCCCATACTTTTTACACCAGCTTGTAGGCAGATACACATAATGCATATTACCTGTTCGTTGAACGTTTCTTATATCCATATTAGTATTTAGTAACAAATAGTATATTTATAAATATTGTGAAAAATGGAGAAAGAGTGTTTTTGAAGATAAAAACAACAGTAATCAATAATTTTAAATATTATATCAAATAGAATTATCTAAAAAGAGGAAAAATGATAGTCACATCTAAAAAGGTTCTTGAGAAAGCAAATAAAGGATATTATGCAGTGGGAGCCTTTAATACGTCCAATCTCGAGATGACAAAGGCTATTGTGGATGCTGCAACTGAGCTAAGATCACCAGTTATTGTACAGACTTCTTCAAAAGCGATAAACTATGCAGGAATAAAGGAATTATCTAACATAATAAGAGTAATTGGGAAGAATGCAAAGGTGCCAGTGATATTACACCTTGACCATGGCCCTGATATTAATCTTGTAAAACAATGTCTGAAGAATAACTGGACTTCTATAATGATAGATGGTTCCCAGTATGATTTCAAGAAGAATGTTGCTATCACTAAAAAAGCTGTCCAGTTATCTCATAAAAAAAGAGTGCCTGTTGAAGCAGAGATTGGCAAATTACAGGGTGTTGAAGGGTGGGTCAGTGTGAGTGAAAAAGATGCAATCTTTACAGATCCTCGTGAAGCAAAATTATTTGTCAAACAGACAAGATGCGATTCACTGGCAATAGCAATAGGCACATCGCATGGTGCTTACAAGTTCAAAGGAAGCTCTAATCTTGATTTTGGAAGACTGAAAGAAATCAAAGAAGAGATGGATATACCGATTGTGCTCCATGGTGCATCAAGTGTTCCTAAAGATATTGTGAACATGGCTAATAAATATGGTGCGAAGTTAAAGGATGCAAAAGGAGTTTCAAATGCGCACCTGAGAAAGGCCGTAAAACTAGGCATAAACAAGATCAATACTGATACTGACTTAAGAATCGCTTTTGATGCTGCAATAAGAAAAGAGCTCAAAGAGAATCCAGAAGTGTTTGATCCAAGGAAGATACTTGCACCTGCGATTGATGCTATCAAGAAGATTGTTTATCAAAAAATTAAATTGTTTGGTAGTGAGGGGAAGGCATAATGTTTGACGTTGTAACAATCGGCTCGGCAACAAAAGATAATTATCTTAGAAGCAAAGAGCTGAAGGTATCTCACAGTAAAAAGTTTGTAACAGGTGAAGGAGTGTGTATGAACCTTGGTTCAAAAATTGAAGTAGAAGATATGATTCTTGAGACTGGAGGAGGAGCAACGAACACAGCTGTATCTTTCTCAAGATTCGGGTTGAAGACAGCAACCATATGTAAAATTGGCAAAGATACACCTGGATTGCATGTTGCTCATGTGTTAAAGGACGAGAAGATATCAACAAAGTTTGTCAAAGTGACTGATAAATACAATACAGGATTTTCTACTATAATATCAATGGAAACAGGGCAGAGAACAATACTTGTACATAGAGGAGCAAATAATCATCTGACTGAAAAAGATATTGACTTTAAGAATCTGAAAACCAAATGGTTGTATATATCCCCATTATCAGGTGATTGCAAGAAACTTCTTTTAAAGCTTGTTACCTTTGCAAAAAAGAATGGCATTAAGATTGCAATTAATCCGTGTAAATCTGTTCTTAGAAGTATGCCTCCTTATGTGCTGAAGAGTGCTAATCTACTTATACTAAACAAAGAAGAAGCATCCATACTAACAAAGACAAAATATAATGATGAAGATAAAATATTTGAGAAATTATGCAAGTTAACTAGCGGATTTGTTGTGATGACTGATGGTAAGAAAGGTGCTATTGTCTGTGACGGTTATTTCAAGTATAAATGTAATTCTCCTGATGTGAAAGTGGTTGATACGCTTGGTGCAGGAGATGCCTTTGGTTCAGGATTTACCGCAGGAATGATAAGAACAAATGATGTTGAACAGGCAATTTATCTAGGGATTATGAATTCTGTTTCAGTCATACAACATTACGGTGCAAAACCAGGTTTATTAAGATTAAAAGATGTCAATAGATGCATTAACCTTCTCAAGAAGATTAAGATCAAAAAATTAAAGGTGAAAAAATGATAATCATTGGAGCAGACCATGCAGGATTCAAGCTGAAAGAGCATATCAAGAAATTTCTTGAGAAAAAAGGTTATAGTTATGTTGACATGGGTGCATACAAATATAATAAAGATGATGATTATCCTGACTTTGCCAAAAAGGTTGCTGTACAGGTTGTTAAAGAGAAAGCAAAAGGAATTCTTATCTGTGGATCAGGCATAGGAGTTTGTATTGCAGCTAACAAAGTAAAAAAGATAAGGGCTGTATTAGCCCACAATATTAGGTCAGCAAAAGCGTCCAGAATAGATGGAAATACGAATATTCTTTGCCTTGGTGGAAGGGTTACAAAAAAAGATTTAGCACATAAGATTATTATGGCCTGGCTTAACACAAAGCCAAGCAAAGCTGTAAGACATCTAAGGAGAGTCAAAAAGATATCCAAACTTGAGAATGCTTAAACACCAGATAGTGCCTGCAATTCTTGTAAAGAATAAAAGATCATTAATCAGTAAAATAAAGAAAGTTGAGAAATTTGTCAAAAGAGCACAGATTGATATCATGGACAATAAGTTTGTTCGTAATAAGACTATCCAACTTGATTCTTTGAAAGATGTAAAAACAAAATTAAAACTAGAGATACATCTAATGGTTAATGATCCAATTAATTATGTTGAAGAGTGTAAGAAGATAAAAACTGCCCTCGTTATTTTTCATATTGAATCATGCAAAAATAAGAAAGAAGTTCTGGAAGTAATAAATAAGATAAAACAAAATAAGATGAAGATAGGGATTGCAATTAATCCAGAAACATCATCAGTTAAAGTAAAACCATTTCTAAAGAAGATTGATCAAGTTCTTGTAATGACAGTCAATCCAGGGTTTGGAGGGCAAGGATTCATATCCTCTGCACTTAAGAAAGTAAAATCATTACGGAAATCAAATAGGAAGATAGATATTGAGGTTGATGGAGGAATTAACTTAGGCACTATAAATAAAGCTGGTTTGGCAGGTGCAAATGTTTTTGTTGCAGGTTCTGCTATTTATAAGAATAAGAATATCAAAAAAGGGATTGATGAGCTTTATAAGAAATTATTAAACTAATTCTTCAGCAATCAAAGAACTTACATCAATCTTAGAAACTTTGTTAGGTATTGTGTTGCACGATATTACTTTAGCGTGATTCCTTATCTTTTCAAGGGCGCCCTCGACAAATACGCCATGGATACATATACAGTAGATATTCTTAGGTTTTAACTTTTTCATGTCCTTGATTGTTTCAAGAATAGTGTGGCCTGTCGAAATTATATCGTCAACAATCACAAGATTCTTGTTCTTAAGTTCTATCTTCTTACTTAGTTTGACTTTAACTTTTCTTGAAGAATATCTTGTTTTCTTAAGGATAGCTGCATCGACATTGATAGATTCTGCAATCTTTCTTGCCCATTGATAGCTTTCTGCATCAGGACCTATGATTACTGGATCCTTTATGTTTTTCTTGATATATTTTGCAATAAGACTGTTGCTTGTTAGATGTTTTGCCTTGATATTGAAAACCTCTGACATTGAATGAACCCTATGAAGATGAGGATCTATCGTCAATATCTGGTCAAAGTATTTGTTGAAAAGTTTGCCAATGACTTTGATACTGACACAAGCGCCTGGCTTAAACCTCTTGTCCTGACGAAAGTATGAGAAGTAAGGTGCTGCAAGGATTACTTTCTTTGCACCTAGTTCTCTGGCTGTTGCTGCTGCAAATATCACTTCCATAACATTATCATTGATATTGTAATCTTTTGATTGGTAGAATGATTGCACAAGAACGACTATTTGCCCCTTTACATCTTTCTGAAATCTTAAGTGAGTCTCTGAATCAGGAAACTTCTCTATATGCAGCTCAGAATAAGTGCTTTTGGTTTTCCTTGCTAGTTTCTTTGCGAATTCAGTTGCGTGAGAACATCCTATTATTAACATATTAACCTCTTTTTGACTATATTATTAGAAGACAAATATATAAATGTTTTTAATGAAAAATAATATATTATTCTTTGTACTTAATAATGGTTAACTGAAATCCATCATCCAATTTAGTGAAATACATATGATCTAAGAATTCTCTAAGACATACTCTTCCTCTTCCTGTGCTTTTTAGTACATCTTCTTCTTCTACTTTATGATACTTTTTCTTGCCTTTGAATCCTATGCCTTCATCAGTTACTCTAATCATGTAAAAATTGTCAGATACAACTGCTTCAATCACAACTTTCTTTGATTGATTGGCTATCTGTCCTTCAGTGAGTTCTTTTCCTACAAGAAGGTCTTCAACTGATAAACCTGCTTTATTCCCATGAATAATTGCATTCACATATGATTCTGTCATGCAAAAATTGAAGTTATATGTTTCATCCTCAGAATAACCTAAACGTAGCATTGCAGGAACAAATAACTTATCTCCAAACTTATACCATTTATCCTGGTCAGATGAGTCTGTCTCGATATAGAAACATTCTAATTTACCAATAAGTTTATTTGTTAAGAATTCAGATGCGCGAGAAAAATATGTATCAACTAATTCCTGAGAAGAATCTGTTTCAAATCTATATGATTGAAGCATACCATCTAATTCCAGTTGTTCAACGTCTTCTTTTCTCTTCAGAACCTCTTCAAGTAAACTTGCCATTTTTACCTATGAATATTATGATTTTATAGCTATATAAATATTTTCAATAAGATCAAAAAATGATTTATTTTCAATACTAACAAGAAAGAGTGACCACTTTACAATGAAATTCGTTGTTCAGTCGATAACTGAAAACTAGTTCTGAAAACCTATATTTTTCAAAATAGAAATGTATTTAAATAACCGCGACTAGTTCAAAATAACAACATATTGATATTTACACAAGACTAAACACAACATGTTGTGGTATGAATATTAACTCGAAAGTGAGGAATCATTAATGAGATGCCCTTACTGCAATAATGCAGAAACAAAAGTTGTTGACAAAAGACCTACTCCTGATAGTGGATCAACAAGAAGGAGAAGAGAGTGCTTAACATGCAATAAGCGCTTTACTACCTATGAGCGGGTTGAGACAATAAGTATTATTGTCATAAAGTCTGATGGCAACCGTGAACAATTTGACAGGCAGAAAATTGAAAAGGGTATCTTAAGGGCATGTGAAAAAAGGCCAGTTACGTATGAGCGGATAAAGAAGCTAATTGATTCGATTGAATCAGAGCTGAGAAGCAAAAAGAACACAGAAGTCAAGAGTTCAGTGATAGGAAATATAATCATGAGGAAGCTTAAGAGCCTGGATAAGATTGCATATATCAGGTTTGCTTCAGTATACAGACAATTTGAGGATATTGACTCGTTCAAAGAAGAACTAAAGAAGCTTGAGAAATAAAAAATCCTAACGGAGCAGAGCTCCGAAATGGTCAATAATAATTAGGATTTTTAGTCCTAATCGTATCAACCGTTGATGCAAAGTATCAGGGTATGAATCCAATTAGAAGTAAAAAGAGGTGTGAAAGATGGATGAAAAAAGGAGTGAAGAGCATAAGTCTACTATAACTAAAGTAAAGAAGAGAGATGGCAGAATAGTTGAATTTGTCAAAGAAAAGATATTTAATGCAATATTTCATGCAGCTGAATCTGTTGGTGGAAAAGATAGAGATACTGCAGATAAGTTAGCCGATAAAGTTATCACAATCCTTGAATTCCAGTTTGATCCAAGCGAAACCCCTTCTGTAGAAGAAGTCCAGGACACTGTTGAGAAGATATTAATCAAGAACGGTCATGCAAAGACTGCAAAAGCATTCATACTATACAGACACCAACATGATAAACTAAGAGGTGTTAAGTCAACTGTTATTGATGTTGGTAATACAATTTCAGAATATCTTGGCCAGGATCATTTTGGTACAAACGAGAACAGCAATGAAACATATTCATTCTCAGGTTTATTATTGCATACAGCAGGAAAGGTTATCAAGAATTATATCCTTAACGAAGTTTATACAAATGATATAAGGGATGCACATCTAAAAGGATATATGCACATCCATGACCTTAGCCATGGATTAATTGGATACTGTGCTGGATGGTCATTAAAGAATCTATTAGTGAAAGGATTTGGCGGTGTTGCTAATAAAGTAGATGCAAAACCAGCTAAGCATTTAGATGTTGCAGTACATCAGATGGTGAATTTCATAGGATGTCTTCAGATGGAGTTCGCAGGTGCACAGGCATTCTCAAGCGTTGATACTTTACTAGCACCTTTTGTCAAGAAAGACAAATTACCATATAAAACAGTAAAGCAAAAGATGCAGGAACTTATTTTCTCGCTCAACATCCCATCAAGATGGGGCAGCCAGTATCCATTCTCAAACCTTACATTTGACTGGGTTGTGCCTGATGACATGAAAGACCAAAAAGCGATAGTAAGTGGAATTGAACAGGATTTCACTTACAAAGATTGCCAGACAGAGATGGATATGATAAATAAAGCATTCATGGAAGTTATGGTTGAAGGTGATGCTAAAGGAAACATATTCACTTTCCCAATCCCTACATACAATCTTACAAAAGATTTTAACTGGGATAATGAGAATGCAAACATATTATTTGATCTGACAGCAAAATACGGAGCACCTTATTTCCAGAATTATATTGGATCTAATCTTGATCCTGCATCAATAAGGGCAATGTGCTGCAGACTTAACATTGACCAGAAAGAATTGATGAACAGACCAGGAGGAATGTGGGGTCCTGGAGACAGCACAGGGAGTCTTGGTGTGGTAACAATTAACCTTAACAGACTTGGCTATGAATCAAAGAACAAAGAACAGTGTTTTGAGAGACTAAAGCATTATATGACCATTGCTAAAGAGTCATTGGAAATTAAAAGAAAACTTGTGCAGAAAAACCTTGATAATGGATTAATGCCTTTTACAAAGGTATACCTTGGACATTTCAGGAACCATTTCTCTACAATAGGTATATGCGGCATGAACGAAGCTTGCCTTAACTTCCTTGGTGAGGACCTTTCATCTAATAGAGGTAAGGAGTTCGCGATTGAATTGATGGAATATATGAAGGTTGTTATGAAAGAGTTCCAGGAAGAAACAGGAAACCTGTATAATCTTGAAGCAACACCTGCTGAGTCAACAGCCTATAGATTTGGACATCTTGACAAGCAGATGTACCCTGACATAATTACTGCAGGAAAAGAAGTGCCATATCTGACAAATTCTACTCATCTTGGAGTAAATACTACAGATGATGTGGTGGATGCACTAGAGCATCAGAATGAGATCCAATCATTATACACTGGTGGAACAATATTCCATACATTCCTTGGTGAAAAGCTCCAGAATGGTGAATCAGCTAAAAGACTTGTCAAGAAGATTGCATATAACACAAAGATACCATATTTTACCTTGACGCCAACATTCTCTGTGTGTCCTGAACATGGTTATATTAAAGGAGAACATTTCAAGTGTGAAATCAGTACAGGGAAGACAATATGCGATAAGGAAGCTCATGTGTACACAAGAATAGTGGGTTACTTTAGGCCAGTACAAAACTGGAACCTAGGCAAGAAAGAGGAATACAAGGATAGAGTAACTTATGCATTTGAGAAGCTAGGAAAAGATTTTAATACACCACTAGCAAAAGCAATAGAACGATGATAAAGAACTATAAATTATTCTTTACAGGAGCATGCCCTAACTGCCCAAAAGTTAAAGAACATATGAGCAGCCTAGAAATCAACGGAGAAGAGTTTGATGCAGGCAGTGAGATCGGAATGGATGAAGCCAGGAAGCATAATATAATGGCTGTTCCGGCAGTTGTGTTCTTTGATGAGAATGATGCAGAAGTCAGTAGAGCTTCGAATGTTGAAGAAATAAAAAGAGTGACAGAGAACAAAACATTAGTTTAATTTTTTTATTTTTTATTATAAATTATATAAAACTTTAAAAATAAAAATAGGTTAACTGTTCTTATGATTTATATCAAAGGTTTACAAAAGACTTCATTGGTAGACTATCCCCCTAATATTGTTGCGAGCATATTCTTAGGATATTGTAATTTTAGATGTCCTTATTGCCATAACCCTGATCTTGTATTAAAGGCAGATGAGACAGAGAATCTTATTGAAGAAGATATATTCAGATTTCTTAAAGGTAGAAAGTTATGGCTTGATGGTGTGTGTGTAAGTGGTGGAGAGCCTGCAATGCATAAAGAATTACCACAATTCTTATCAAAGATCAAAGAACTTGGCTTGAAAGTTAAGCTTGACACAAATGGATATTACCCAAAGATGTTGAGAGAATTGATTAAAAGAAAACTAGTAGATTATTTTGCAATGGATATAAAAGGACCGTTAGACAAATATGAAGCTGTGGCAAAAATAAAGATTGATCCAGACGTGATACAACAAAGCGTTAATATGATAAGGAACTCTGGAATTGATTATGAATTTCGGACAACAGTTGTAAAAGGAATTCTTGAGAAAGACGATTTCATTAAAATGGGTGAATGGTTAAAAGGTAGTGAGAAATTATTCCTGCAAAGATTTAATGATAAAAAGCCTGTGATTGACCAGGAACTTAAAGGAAAAGATAATTATGACATGAATGAACTCGAAGAATTCAAGAAAATATTAGAACCTTATTTCAAGAAAGTTGAGGTTAGAGGGATTTAAAATTAAATTAAGTCTATTCACATTCATCTAATAGTTCCATTGCTCTAATCAAACTTGGAGCTAAATGTTCTGCACTTCTTTCCATACGTCTTTGATAAGTTGCATCATCTTCTAATAATCTTGAGTTGTCAGTTGTCATACATCCCCACATATAAGGAGGATTTGAACCTTCACAAAGATATACTCCAGTACTCTCACAGCTTGTTGAAGGAGGACCATAATAAGGAGAATCATTTCCAATTATAGAAGAGAATTCATTAATTAAACTGTTTGCTCTTTCATTCAACCTTTCACCATGATCAATACAGCCATGCATTGCGTAAACAACTCGTTCAGTTAATTGTACATCTCCAATCTCATCTCCGTACTGACCCATAATTTCTGGATCATTATTAAGAATACCTAAGTAGAATTGGTACCTGTTACTGAGTAAATTAAGTGTACTGTGTAAAAGTCCGTAAGAGCGCTCAAACCTTGACTGGTATTTTTCTGTGTGTTCTGTATTAATTACTTTACTTGCTTCCCTCCATGCATCTTCTAAGCTTAAAACATCAATGAAAGGTAAAAAGTCTTCTTTATATCCACTAAACATGAAATCACCTCTTATTACAAATATAGGATTAAAGATAATATAAACCTTCTTATTTGTTCAAGAAAGTTGATATTAGAGAAAGTTAAACAAACCTTTGACATAAAAGAAAATCTTTTTAAAGCATCATATATTCCTAAATAAGAATAATATACTCGAGGTGCATAATAATGGCGAAATTCAATATAATCTACAAAAAAGATGTTTGTATAGGTTGTGGTGCTTGCGCATCAACATGTCCTGATAACTGGGAAATGGAAGAAGGAGACGATGTAAAAGCTAGAGTAAAGAGTGCTGAGATAGAAGAACTTGGCTGCAATAAAGAAGCAGAGGAAGTATGCCCTGTTGATGCAATTAAAGTTGAGGAAGCATAAAATGACTGAACAAAAAACCGAAGAGAAAATACTTATCAAGAAAGATATGACTCTTGGTGAGGTTGTGCAAAAGTTTGGTATGCCTGTTGTAGAAGTAATGGGTAAATATGGATTACATTGTATCGGCTGTCACGTAGCTACATGGGAAACCATCGAACAGGGAGCTAAAGCTCATGGTCTTGATGATAAAACTCTAACCAAGATGGTTGATGAGTTAAACAAAGCAGCTCAAACAGCTGAAAAACAAGAGAAATAAAAAAATATTTTATTTTTGTTTATTCTTTTTCTTCTTTCGATAATCTTCAATTGCAGCCTTGATTCCGTCAGTTGATAGAACAGAACAATGTTTCTTAATAGGAGGTAGTGTACCTAATGCATCAACAACTTCATCTTTAGTCAATTTTTCTGCTTCATCAAGAGTCATCCCTTTGACAAGCTCAGTGGTCATTGATGAAGAAGCAATTGCAGCAACACAACCAAATGTCTTAACACCAACATCTTTAATGTATTCTTTTCCATCTTTATTGATCCCTACTTTGATATAGAGCCACATAAGGTCACCGCATGTTGGGTTTCCTACTTTACCGATACCATCAGCATCCTTAATCTCCTTCATGTTCTTGGGATTCTGGAACAGTTCAATTACTTTTTGTGAGTATTGCATTTAATTCACCTTCCTGTTTTTTAATGGTCGTGTTCATCTTCATCAGAGTGAACATGATCCTCTTTAACATATTTAACTCCTTTTCTGAGAGGAGACAATTCTCTAAGATTTTTGATTATATCCTTTACGGTTTTAACAGTATAATCAATATCTTTCTCAGTTGTGTATTTACTTAATGTGAACCTAATTGATCCGTGCGCAATCTCATGAGGCAATCCGATTGCCATCAATACATGGCTTGGTTTAAGGCTTTGAGATGAACACGCTGAACCCGTTGAGACAGCAATTCCTTTAAGGTCAAGCTGCATAAGGATTGCTTCCCCTTCGATATACTCAAATACAATATTGACGTTGTTGCAAAGTCGGTCTTTACATTTAGGGCCATTAAGCCTGGTTGCTTCAACACCATCAAGCAATTCTTTCATGAGCCTGTCGCTTAATTTTCTCATATGATCAATATCTTTCTTATCGTAAACTTCAACCGCTTTTGCAAAACCTGTGATTGCAGGTATGTTCTCAGTACCTGCCTTGATACCATGTTCCTGGCTACCGCCATGATTTAATTTCTGTATCTTTGTGCCTTTTTTTAGGAATAAAAGACCAATTCCTTTTGGGCCATGAATCTTATGCGCTGAGAATGAAAGTAAGTCAATATTTGTTTTTTTCACGTCAATTGGTACTTTGCAGAAGCTTTGTACTGCGTCTGAATGAAGCAATATATTATTCTGTTTACAGATGTCTCCAATCACTTTCATATCCTGGATAGTACCAATCTCATTATTAGCATGGATTATTGAAACAAGAATTGTCTTGTCGGTGATTGATCTCTTCAGTTGTTCTATGTCAATAAAACCTTCGCTGTCAACATCAAGATAAGTTATCTCAAATCCATCACGTTCAAGCGCTTTGCAGCTTTCTGTGACAGCAGGATGTTCAATAGTTGATGTGATTATATGATTTCCTTTGTCTTTATTAGCATAAGCTATACCTTTTATTGCAAGATTGTCTGACTCAGAACCACCGGGTGTAAATATAATCTCGTCAGGTTCAGCGTTTATCTTTTGGGCAATTATTGATCTGCTGTTTTCTAAGGTATCATTCGCTTCCCTACCAAACTGATGTAATGATGAAGCGTTACCGTACTTATCTTTCAGGTAAACTGTCATCTCTTTTACTACTTTGTCGTCTACTCTTGTTGTAGATCCGTTATCAAGATAAATTTTCATTTTTACATGCAACCCCTTTCATTTCTCTGTTATTGCAAAAAGCACTACAATATTTATTTACGTGCTTCTCTACTAATTTTAATAATGGAACAATTGTGTCCTGATTAAGAGAGTAAATTCTTTTCTTGCCATCCTGACTCACGTTAAGGAAATGGCAGTCTTTAAGCTTCTTAAGACTGTGAGATACTTTACTCTGATCTTCGTTTACTATAGAGCATATCTCTGCCACACTTTTTGGACCATTTCTTAAAGAGTCAATAATATCAACCCTTAGTTTTGTCGAGAGTGTTTCAAAAAATATGTAGTTTGAACCTGATTTCATATGAATTGAGATTCATATGACATTTATAAAGCTTTTGCTTTAGTGTAAAAGAATAAATCATAGAATTTGTTTTGTGAAATAAAAAATAAAAGAAGAAAAATAAAAAAATAAATCAAACAATTAGCGCTTCTTTTTTTTCTTAGCTGCTTTTTTAGTTGCTTTTCTCTTCACAACTTTTTTTTTAGCAACTTTTTTTCTTTTTACTGCCAAATTAATCACCTCGTTTTTGATAAATTAACAATTTTAACATATTCTTGATTTAGTTGTTTAAATATCTTTGCATTTTAATTTAGAAAAATAAAAAATTATATTCTCCCTGTCCGCATATATTCATCGACGTCATCTGAATCAAGATGGGACTTTGAAGAAAACTTTTTGTGAAATTTTTTCTTTTCTTTTCTGAGATAAAGACCGTAGGCTATTCCAGTACCCATTCCAACTAAGTGTGCAATATTACCAACTCCCGACGGGAAAAATACACCGAATGTATCCATCATCGCCCATACAACACCTGCAATCCAAAGAGGCATAGGAATTATGAAAAAGAAAAGAAGCCTCAGATTAGGCAGAAGAATAATCAAAGCGCCAAGCATTCCCATGACAGCACCGCTTGCTCCAAGCGCTCTTGCATAAAAAAAGCTTGACAGGAAAGCTGCTATCAGTCCAGATAAAAGATATATGTAAAGAAATCTTTTTGCACCTATCCTCTGTTCCAATAATGACCCAAATATAAGAAGGCCATACATGTTAAAGAACAGATGGCTAAAGCCAGCATGCAAAAACATTGACGTCAACAAGATCCATGGTCTTACAAATATATCATCAGATACAAGCATAAACGCTGATGTAAATGTTCTGCCAAACAATAATTGAAGTAAGAAGAAAACTATATTGATACCAAGTAAAGGCATTACTGCAGTTTTTATTTCAAATCTCATAAGAAAAGTACATTAACTTAGATTTATTAAATATTTGTTTTTTTTAATAAGATTTTAATGAATGTTTACTCTAAATATTATATAGTCAAAATGAGATCCCTATCTAATATTGGCAAGATTGTGATATCACTAATGATTGGAGCACAATTAATTGGTTGTAGTCCTGAGAGACCTGATTATAATATTACATCTACTAGCCAATTAAAATTCATAGAATATATAGACGATGTAAGCTGGCTACCAGAAACACTTACAAGGACAGTGATTGTTGAAGGACCAGATAAGGTAACATATCGCCTTACTGATATAAGATCAGATAGCTACCTTATGCCTGATAAGCAAGATGGTTTTGTGGGAGATAATGAGTATAAAGATAAAGACGGTTATTTTGATTATGTATATAGATTGAATCCATGGCCGAATGAAGGCAAATGGAGAAGATATTATAGCGAGGACCTCACAAAAAGATCAAGGGAAGCGTTTCAGACTGCTTTTGAAAAGGGTTTGGAGAGAGGTCTAAAAAAGAACAATAAAGAGTGATTGAATAATTATTTTTTAGTTTCATAATACTTAAATAGGAGGATGCCTTAGATTTTTTATGCCTCAAGATATACTAAAATCTGTTTCTGATAAATCAGGAGATGAAGAGTTCTATTCGTCGATACCAGAAGGTTATGTAAAAGGAAAGACCAAGTTTATAGTTGTATGCGGCAGTGTGATGTCTGGCGTTGGTAAAGGAATATTTTCTGCTTCACTTGCTAACCTTCTGAAACAGTATGGGCTAAAAATATCACCGATAAAGTTTGACGGATATCTAAATTATGATGCAGGGACGCTTAACCCGTTTAGACATGGTGAAGTGTTTGTGCTGGATGATGGCACTGAATGTGATCTTGATCTTGGAACTTATGAGCGGTTTCTTGAACAGAACCTGTCAAAAAGAAATTATCTTACTGCAGGAAAAATATTCAAGAATATAATTGATAAAGAAAGAGCCGGAGAATTCTTGGGACGCGATGTTCAGTTTATACCGCATGTAACAGGAGAGATTAAACGATATTTAAGAGAACTTGCTATGTCGAGCAATGCTGATGTTGTTCAGGTTGAAGTGGGTGGCACTGCAGGTGATTTAGAAAATTCTTATTTTTTAGAAGCTATGAGAGAGCTTGCTTATGAAGAAGGAAGAGAGAATATGTGCTTTGTTAATGTGACATATATCATGAAGCCGCCGTCATTAGGTGAACATAAGAGCAAGGCTGCACAACTTGGCATTAGGACTCTGATGTCACTTGGTATCCAATCAGACATAATAGTATGCAGGTCAGAAGACCCAATCAATAACAATGTACGAAATAAGATCAGCATTGCTGCAAACGTGCCTGTTTCAAGAGTGATTAATTCTACCAATACAAACTCAATATATAATATACCTATTTATCTTAATGAAATCAAAGTTGATGATGCTGTATTTGATGTATTGAATATTGAGAAGAAAGAATTGAGTAACGAATTTGACAAATGGAAGGAGTTTGTGAATAAAGGAAAGGGCATGGACAAAAAGATCACAATAGGAATCACTGGGAAATACACTAATATTCATGATTCATACCTTAGTATATTGAAAGCATTGGAGCATTGTAGTTATAATCTAGGCGTTGGTGTTGACATCAAATGGATAGAAACTACTGAGATTGAACAGAATGGCTTAAACCCTAGCGAAGTGCTGAAAGGCATTGATGGGATAATTGTACCAGGTGGTTTTGGTAAAAGAGGTACTGAAGGTAAGATAGAATGCATAAAGTATGCAAGAGAGAATAATATACCTTTCCTTGGACTTTGTTATGCTTTCCAGATGGCTGTTGTTGATTTTGCAAGGAATGTCTGCGGTTTAGAAAAAGCAAACTCTACAGAAATTGATCATGAGACAAATGAACCTGTTGTAGATATACTCCCTGAGCAGAAGAAGATTGAAGGCTTGGGAGGAACTATGAGATTAGGAGGGCATGATGTTGAGATCAAGGAAGGAACTATTGCACATAAACTGTATAATAATAGCATGGTGCGAGAGAGATTTAGACATAGGTATGAATGCAATCCTGATTATATCGAGATACTTGAGAAGAATGGCATGATGTTCTCTGGTAAAGCGCCTAACCATCCAATCATGCAGATTCTTGAATTACCAAAACACAAATTCTTTATTGCAACACAATTCCACCCTGAATTCAGCTCAAGACCGTTAAATCCACACCCACTATTCAAGGGTTTTGTTGAGAGTTGTCTTTAATTCTTTGTTTTAATGCCTTCAGAGAGAGATTCCTCATGGATAAGTTTGAGTTTTAAATTTCAAATACGTTAATAAAAAATAATTCATGAGCAACAAAAGCAGGAGAAGGTTCTCCCAATTAATAGAGAATATCAAAGAATAACATAACTCATTTCAAAACAAAAGAAATCTTTAGGATTTCTAAGCTTTGAAATTCTTCAAATTTCAAAAGATTTAAAAACCAATATACTTCACTAGTTACTAATGTCACGAAAATCACGATTTAAGAAGCTACTGAGACAAGAGAGAGAGTCTGAGAATCCGGAAGAGACTTCTCCAGCTGAAGAACATAAAGTTATTCATGAACATAAAGAAGAGCATGCTGAAGTCAAAGGAAAAGGACTGAAGTATATCTATGACAAGAAATACAAGGCATTAATGATTATCCCATTTCTGCTTCTGCTGTTTGCAATTATATCAATTGGTGTGCAGTATGCGACAACAGGAGACTTTATCAACAGAGCTGTATCATTAAAAGGAGGGATTACGTTAACAGTTCCTTCTGAAAATGTTATTGATTTAATTGAACTGAAACAGAGTTTAATTGACGAATTTATTGACAATGATTTCTCTGTAAGATCACTTACAAGATCAGGAAGGTTTGTAGGTTTCACGATTGATTCAGATATTGATTTAACTGATAATACAGCGACACAAGAATTGATTAATTTTGTTTCTGAGAAAACGGATATTGAGCTTATTGAAGGTGGATATTCAATTGAAGGAACAGGTGCTGCACTTGGTTCAAGTTTTTTTAAAGAGACTTTAATTGCATTATTAATAGCATTTGTATTCATGGGTATTGTTGTATTCCTTTATTTCAGGGTGCCTATACCTAGCTTAGCAGTCATACTTGCTGCATTCTCTGATATTATAATCACACTTGCTATTGTTAATTTGATAGGAATGAAGATATCTACTGCAGGTATTGCAGCTTTCTTGATGCTTATCGGTTACAGTGTAGATACTGACATATTATTATCAACAAGAGTCCTTAAAAGCAAAGAAGGTACTGTGCTTGACAGAGTTTATAGTGCTATGAAGACTGGATTAACAATGAATATAACTACAATGATAGCAATAATAACTGCTCTTGCACTTGCTGAATCAGAAGTGATTAAGCAGATCATGACAATCTTACTTATTGGATTATTTGTTGATATCATTAATACATGGATACAGAATACAGGCATATTGCGCTGGTATCTAGAAAAGAAAAATGTCTAAGATAAAGAAGATACTGAAAAATGTAAGAGTAATCATACTTTTGGTATTCATAGTATTAGCTATACTAGCTATAAAACCAAGTTTTGAGTCAGATGGTGTTGCTATAAGGAATGTTGTACAAAACAGTTCTGTCTCATTAGCAGGCATTGAGAAACCAGTTCAAACCACTTCTCCGATGAGTAGGGAAAAAATAATTGCAATTGATAATGTAAGAATCAAGACATTACAAGATTATGAGAATGCTGTTAAAGACCTAGGACATAATGATACTATTATAATCAGAACAAATATAAAATCATATAAGGTTGAAACAAGACCACTTACTAAAACCACTATACTGGGAGAGATGGAGTTCATCGAAGTTCCTAAGATGATAACAATCACTGAAGAAGTTAATGGGACTAATGTTACAAGAACCATTCCTGAAATAAAGGTTGTTGAAGAGATTATTAATCATACCAAATATGTATTTGGCACAAATGAAAGTTATATTGAACAGGAAACTGTTAGGACAGAGATTCCTGTAACTGAACTAAAAGAAGTCAATAAGACTTTAGTTGAGATACTTGGCACAGAAGACATAGGATTAAAAGTTTTTCCTGCACCTCAATCTAACATAAGAAAAGGTCTTGATTTACAAGGTGGTACTAGAGTGTTATTAACACCTGCTAGTGAAATATCTCCTGAAGATATGGAAATATTACTTGCTAACCTTGATCAAAGGCTTAATGTTTATGGAATTAGCGATGTTATTGTAAAAGATGCATCCGACTTATCAGGTAATCAGTATATTGTTGTTGAGATTGCAGGAGCTAATGAAGAAGAAGTAAAAGACCTGCTCGCTAAACAGGGTAAATTTGAAGCAAAGATAGGTAATGAGACTGCTTTTAGAGGTGGAACAGACATCAATTTCGTATGCAGGAGCTCTGACTGCGCTGGTATTGATCCTACACAAGGTTGTGGAAAGAATGGTGAACTGTGGTTCTGTAGGTTCCAGTTTTCTATAACTGTATCACAAGAAGCAGCCGAAAGACAAGCAAGATTAACATCAGAACTATCAGTCATATCCGGACAAGGTGGCGATGGATATCTTAGCAAGACAATTGACTTTTATCTTGATGATCAAAAAGTGGATGCACTTAACATTGGAGCATCATTACAAGGACAGGCTGTTACAGACATAGCAATAAGCGGTTCTGGAAACGGCATAACAAGACAGGAAGCAATATCTAATTCAATCGAAAACATGAAAAGTCTGCAAACGATCATGATAACAGGAAGCCTGCCAATCAAGCTCAATATTGTTAAGACAGATTCTATCTCACCTATCTTAGGTAAAGAGTTCATAAGAAATTCTATTAAGATAGCTATATTCGCTATGCTTGCAGTTACTATTGTAGTAATGATAAGGTACAGAAAAGTTCAGATAGCCCTACCAATGCTTTTCACAATGGTATCTGAGCTTATAATGTTACTTGGAGTCGCTGCATTGATAGGATGGAACCTTGATCTGGCTGCAATAGCAGGTATTATAATTGTAATTGGTTCAGGTGTTGATCATCTTATTGTCATAACAGATGAAACTCTTAAGGGCCAAGGTGATCAGTACCATAATTGGAAGGAGAAAATCAAGAAAGCATTCTTCATAATAATGGCTGCTTATTTCACAACACTTGTTGCAATGTTCCCATTATTGTTTGCAGGTGCCGGGTTATTGAAAGGGTTTGCATTAACAACAATTATTGGTATAAGTATTGGTGTATTTATAGCAAGACCTGCTTATGCAAGCATTGTTGAGATTCTATTAAAAGAGTAAACAATAATTCTCAGTAAAGTTTTTAATTATTCATGGATTACTTACTAAAATGGACAAACTTAAAGAGAAATATATTCAATTAATGGAAGAGAAAGGATTAGGGTGTTCTCATGTTCCTGTAATCATGGAACTAAGTGAAGAAGATGATAAAGCAATAATTGAAGATCATCTAAGAGAACATTTTACTCATGTAGGTACCTCTGAGTCACTAGGTATTGAAGAATTTGTTGAAATTCAAAGAACAGCTCAGGGTTTAGAAGGACATATCCTGATAAGAGGTCATGACTATAGCGGGAAAGCATTATATTTCGAAGTAACAAACATGAACCCAAACACTGTCCAATATGCTTTGAGAAGACTTGATGAATTCTATATTCATGTTGCCGGAACAAACCAACAAGAGATTGCTGATCAGTTAAGACCTTTCTTTACAACAGATGAAGCTGAAATCAAACCGCATGAGAATGGTTATGGTAATGTGTATCAAGAAGATGATTCTTATTGTGTAGATGCTCTGGTAAACAATAAAATGGGACTTCATGCTAGACCTTCTATGTTATTGATTCAGGAAGCTGCTAAATATATTAGTGATATACGGATAACAAATGGAAATCAAGAAGTAAACGGTAAAAGCATACTTAATGTAATGATGCTTGCTGCTGAAAAAGGAACTGAATTGACAATCAAGGCAAAAGGGGAAGATGCCAAGCAAGCTGTTGAGAGATTATATGAAACAATAAATGGCTTTAATGAAGAAGACTAATTCTTTTTAGATTTCTTAATTGATTTAATTGTTGGTTTAGCTATTTTTGGTTTTTCTTTTTTAGATTGTTTTTTTAGAGTAAGCGCATTCACTTTGTTTATTGCATTATTAATATGTTCTTTCTGCCATCCGGCCTTTTTTAACGAGATAATTATCCATTTATCCTTATACCCAAGGTTTCTGCAGAAAGATACGTAATTATTAAGATGATCAATCTTTTCATGGACATAATCCACCTTGAACTTCTCTGTTATCTCTCTTAGCTTACTTAACTGAGTTCTTGTATGAAGATAGTTGATTAGTGTCATGATAAATATGGCCAAAGCAATGACTAGAATAGATATGTTGAGTGAGAATGTCTGTTCAAGAGATTCCTTGATATAATTAAAGTCTATTGCGTATACAGAAGGGATAATAAAGAAAATAATTGATAATATTGATAGTTTCTTCATAATCTATATTTCTAGTTCTTATTATATATTAATTTTCTGTTTTGTAGTTTGTTTGAAAAGTTTAATATAACGTTTAAATAAAATGATTAATGCTCATCAACGGCAGGAGAAGGTTCTACATATAGTTATTATCAACAAAAAGAGCAAAAATCAAAACTTTTTAATATGATGCCCTTTATTTATTATTTGGTGAGTGATTGACAACGACAACAACAACAAAGAAATGGGCAATTGCAATCATTCTTACAGGAACATTACTTAACTCAATTGCACAGGTATTGTATAAGTTCGGTGCGGAGAGATTAACATTATCAATCTCGTCTCTCTTAACAAATTATTTTCTGATGATAGGATTAAGTATATATGCAGTATCTGCTATTGCATTATTAATTGCGTTAAAAGGAGGAGAACTATCTGTGCTTTATCCTTTGATTGCTACAAGTTATGTATGGGTAAGTTTCTTATCGATTTATTTCTTTAATGAGATTATGAATGTATATAAATGGCTAGGAATCATTGTGATTATACTTGGAGTCACATTTATAGGCATGGGGAGTAGGAGCTAAGATGGCAACACCACTATGGACAATATTAATTGTAATGTTTGCAACAGTTATTGGTGCGTTAGGTGCTTTACTATTCAAAAAAGCATCTTCAACTATTTCAATCAGTCCAAGAAAACTATTTCATAATCATTATCTCAGAGAAGGGATTCTGATGTATGCAATATCAACAGTGATATTTATACCTGCTCTCAAGGCAGGAGAATTGTCAGTACTTTATCCTTTTGTCGCTCTTACATATGTATGGGTATCACTGCTTTCAATAAAATATCTTGGTGAAAAGATGAACAAGATGAAATGGTTTGGAATCTTGTTTATATTAATAGGAGTTAGTTTGATAGGAATAGGTGCTTAGTCTGGTTCTTGATTTCTTGTGCTAATTTTTTGTCTTTGTTAATGATGACTTTTATGTCTGTGCTTCTTTCAAAGATATCTTTTATCCATAAATTTAGGTCAATTGAAGTAAATCTTTTATCTGATATTTTTCTTAGTTTATCCTGGATTTCTCCAGGGAGATAAATCTGTATAACAGTATCGCCAAAAACAATAAGTTCGCATGTTGAAGCGCAGTTTGCATTGAGTTTTACTTTACAGCTAAGAATCCTGTAAAAATCAGCACACCATTTATCAATATAATTATTACCTTTACAAAGGATATACATCTGGTGTCCTTGTTCATTTAACTGTTTCATCCAGTTGTATTCAGCCCGCATGTAGTATAAAGGTCGCCATTCATGTAGATGATGAACACATATTATCTCTTTTTTCTTTGATGAAAGAATATAATGTTTCTGTAGATAGTAAAGGTATTTCTCTACATCAAAGTATGTCTCAAATGTAAGCACGTTAATATTGCCTTGTTTATCTGAAGACTTTATTCCTTCAATTAGGTTAAGTCTATTTTTTGTGTAGTAATTTGTCTCGACCATCTCAGTATAACGATGCACATTCTTCATCCATTTCAGATTAATCTGATATAACAAACCATCCTTCTCAAGAACATCTTCGTCTGTTAGTTCATGAACAGTCTTATAGACTGCTTGATATGTTACGTCATGACCAAATTGTTTTTTTACCATGTTATAAAGCTGTTTAATAGAATGAGGCCAGTCTCTACCCAGAATAGAGATTATGTAATCCTTGGTCTTTCCTTTTTTTCCTGGTTGAGGGATAATCAGTGATAATGCCATACAAGAAGATTAGATATATCATTTTTTATGTATTTATATTGTTAACTAGATAGATAACTAAAAATAAACTATTTAGTTTAATTAATGTTAAACCGTACTTATAATATAACCCAGATATTTGTCTGTATAATGCAAAAAGAATTGTATTATGACAAAGCCAAATATAATGTTAAAGTACCAACACCGGTTAATACATTGCAATTGTTTATAACAAATAAATGCAATATGAGATGTAAGGCATGTTTTTATTCTCATAACCTCGGAACTGATGAGATGAATCTTGAACAGTATAAACATATAATTGCTCAGTATATTCATCTTATTGATAGAGTTGTTCTTCTTGGTGGAGAACCTACAATGCATCCAAATATTGAAGATATGATAAAATATAACGACATGCTTGGTCTTAAAACGACAATATATAGTAATGGGATTAATCTAGATAAACTTCAAGATATTAATTTAAGGAATGCCAAGATTAGAATTGGAGTTTATGGAGCAACAAAATCTGAGAAGCCATTATTTAAAATACCAAATAAAAATATACCGATAACAATTGTGTATATGTTAAGAAGAGATAATGTATCAGAACTTACGAAAACAGCAAAGCTGGCAGAAAGCTATAATTGTAAAGTGTTTTACATATCAAGCATACGAGATATTACTAAGACACAGGACTTCTGGATAGATACTGATGCAACAATTCCAATTGACGATTATTATGATATTGTACAGAATTTTGTCAATAATTATACAGGTAAACTTGAACTTCATATTGCTTGCAGAGGGATCATTAGATTAGATAATGCAATAAACAGATGTAGGTTTGGTAATGTTTTTCCAGATAATAAAAAGATCATATGCCCACTTGATATTTCAAAGAAAATGTATTGTGATAATCTAGTTTTTAATAAAAGAACTTGTGATAAGAATAATTCATGCCTGTTACAAAAAATAATATTAAAGAGAGTAACAAGTTTTAAATAGTAAATAATGTAAGTAAATAATTATGAAAACTGTTATCATCAGCCTTGGTGGATCAATTATAGCGCCAAACAAGATTGATGTTGAATTTGTTAAAGCGTTCAAAGAACTTATTCTTAAATCTGGTTATAGAGCAATCATAATCTGTGGTGGTGGAAAAGTCTGCAGAGATTATATCAATGCTGCAAAGTGCATTTCAAAACTTGAAGAAAATGCAGGTGACTGGATAGGTATTGTGGCTACCAGATTGAATGGCGAACTTATTAAAGCAATCTTTGGTAAACATGCTCATGATAAAGTAGTTTATGAATATGATAAAGAGATAAAAACAAATAAGAAAATAATAATTGGTGCTGGTTGGTTGCCTGGATGTTCTTCTGATTTAGATGCTGTCCTTGCTGCGGAAATGTTCAAGGGAGATACGATCATAAACCTGAGTAATATTGATTTTGTTTATAATAAAGACCCTAGAAAGTTTGATGATGCCAAGCAACTGAAAAGAGTCTCATGGAAAGATTTCAGAAAGATTGTAGGAAATGAGTGGAAGGCTGGAATGAATTTTCCGTTTGATCCTGTGGCTGCTAAAGAAGCTGAGAAACTTAAATTAAAAGTAGTTGTTATGAAAGGAACTGAGATTAATAATCTTAAGAGTTTTTTTGAAGGGAAGAAATTTAATGGGACAACTATTGAATGATAGATTATAAATGAAGTAAAGATTGTCCATCAATGTCTGATGGAACTTCGTATCCTGCAAGTTCCAAAAAGGTGGGCATCCAGTCTATATTTCTTGCTGTTTGTATCACTTTGGGCTCAATTATCTCTGGTCCTGCAATAACCAATGGTACTTGGGATTGTGTTCGGTGAAGAGTGCCATGCGACCGAACACGATTTGAGTTAATCCACGCAGGCCAATGTACATAATTTCTTATTTTACCAAAAGCATATCCTTCAGAGGCTAAAAATCTTAAACTGGGTGAATTAGGATGATGCATAGACTCAGCAGTTCCAACAATAGCATCTGGTTGTTCTTCATTACATGTCAATTCTAGTGATTCTCTTGCAGTATGTAGTTGACTTAGTTTTTGACATAAACTATCTGAGTAGTCAAAAGGATTAGTACCATCTAATATAATCATTTGGTATTGATCATCTCTTATTGAAATCTCTACAGTAGAAGACTGAGAATAAACAATTCTTTTATTTCCTTCTTTGAGGATCACATGCTCAACTGACTCTTCTTCTAACAATAATTGTATTCGTTCTTCCAGCTTTTCTTTTTCAACCTTATCTTTCATATAAATCTGTCCAACCCCATAACCATAAGCTAAAACCATACAATCATAATTGTTTTTTCTACGAGCGATCTTCGGTCTAAAGCCAGCATCATAACAGATTAAGTTAGGATTAACATTCTCTTTAACTTCTGACATTGAATGATCAGCCAATAATATAATTAGTGTTTCGTCTAATTGACTTTTATCTTCTAATCCTTTTGCAATCTTACCGACCAAATTATCAAACTGCATATACTTTCTTTTTAATTTGTCATCTGATTTAATAGTGTGCCCAAATCTATCATAAGCAGGAAACCATATCTCAGTAAAATTTACTTCCCGGTTACCTAGTGTTTTAATGAACCTGTTTGCTGCTGCATAATTGGATCCACTCCAACCATTCAAGTAATGCAATGATGCTAAAGAATAAATGTTTGGATGCTTATCATCTGCTCCATCGTTCCATGGATTATGAATAGAAACTGCACCATTTGGTATTAAGTTAAAAGATTGTATCTCTTTTTGCGCAATATCCTTTTGAAACATTATCTAACCGTAATAAATCTATAATTGTATCACTTTGGTGCGAATAATGAGTGGCACCAGGATCATAAGGAAACATTCCAGTATTTATAGCCTGCATATTTTCAAAAGTAGAGGAAGGGTGACAGGAAAAGGCGTTCTCAACTTCAATTATTTTTCTATCATAAATATATTTAGATATGTTTGGTAGTTTACCTTCTTGTAAAAACTCATTAAATAAAGGATAAACTAATCCATCAGGAACAAGTAGAAGACCTTTCATATTGTTATCTTTATCCATGTAAAAAATAATAATGATATTACATTTATAACTTTTATCTATGAGAAGAGTTAGTTTCAATATCTTAATAAGATATATTTTAGATAGAAAGAATTAAATATCCTCATAAATCTAACATGTAGATGAAACACGTACCTCCGATATACTTATTTTATTTGATAATTTTATCAATCTTGTTTAATTGGTTATTACCAATATATATATTTCAATCAACAACATTAGGGATAATCTTAATAATTGTTGGGTTAGTTCCTGCAATCTGGATTAATATGTTGTTTAAGAAAAATAATACATCGATTAGACCTCATGAAAAGCCAACTAAATTGACATTAGAGGGACCATTTAAATTATCTCGGAACCCAATATATCTTGGCGGAGCTATCATTTTATTTGGTGTTGCATTAATTTTAGGAACATTGATCTCGTTCTTTTCCCCGATTGTGTTCATATTGATCATGAATTCAAAGTTTGTTCCAATAGAAGAGCGAAATCTTGAAGCTGCTTTTGGGAAAGAATATATTATATTTAAGAAGAAAGTTAAGCGCTGGTTATAATTATTTTGATTATAATAAGACATTTAAATTCATAGATTATCCTGTTTCTCAAATGCATACTGTTTTGTTAAATGAACCATGTCAAAAATCTTAGAACGCACTCAATAAAAAAAACAAACTTATAAATACTCATAATGCATTCTTAGATGCGATGAAGACATTACTGGCTGTTGGCGACAAAGTTGACTTTGATTCGTTCAACAAATTTTTCAGACAGAGAAGATTATTAACTAAGCAAAATATATTGTTCAAGCATATCAGTTACAAAGAATTGCTTAATAATGAATTTCCTAAGATAGATACAAAGAAAGTAATTGTTTTTTTCTTCTTTCCTTTTGAATATTGGGATAGTAAGATAGAAACTAAAAAAAGTAAAGATGTCTATGGAAATAAAAGTTTCTATATCAAATTCAAGAAGTTCTGGAAAGTTGTTAAAAAGAAAGTTTGTGATAACTATGATGACAAGAAAGTATCATTCGTTAATGAGCCAGACCAGATAAGTACTGATAGAGATAAAGAACTAACTAAGAATGTACTCGCAAAAGCGAACATACCAATCTCGCAACAGTATTTCGCAAGAGATGCTAATAAAATTCTTGAGATGCTTGACCAAGGAAAAAAACTTTTCATAAAAGTCAGGTTTGGTTCAATGGGCAAAGGTATAACCTACCTTGAGAAAGGACGATGGGATACCAACTTTGAATTCAGAGGAGAGATTATCAGCAAGAAAAGTGATTATGGATGGACATTTCGAGAAGTAACTGATAATAAAGTATTCTTAAGACAATTGCTTAAGCAGGATATAATTATTGAAGAAGCAATCAACCCGTGGCTGCTTAAGGGAAGAAAGTTTGATTTGAGATTATACGTATGCTTTGGCAAGGTTCTTTACATATATCCAAGAAGTAATGATACTGAACAAGTAACCACTAATATATCACAGGGAGCAAAGGGTGAAGATAACAAATTCCTTAATAGCATACCTGAAAAGCTCTTGAATGTAGCTAAGAAAGAAGCTATAAGAGCAACAAAGGCAATGAAACTTAATTTTGCAGGAGTTGATATCATGCCTAATTCAGATGGGAAGAATGTGACTGTGATTGAACTAAACACATTCCCTGGTTTCCCAAAAGCAAGAAGATTAAACTTATCAAAACTCATAATAAACCAGATTGGAAAACAAGAATGGAAATAAGGAAAGCGACAATTAAGGATTTTAATGAACTAATTGGATTAAAGTTAAGTTTAAAGCAGGAAGAGAAAACATATAACAAAGGTCTTAAATCCATTAGTGATGCTGCACCCCATTACAAAAGATATTTGAAAACTGACTTAACAAACAAGAAAGTTGTAGTACTTGTCGCTGTTGAAGAAGATGAAATAGTCGGTATGATTACAATCAAACTTTATAGATCACTTCGGATATTTGGATATAGAAAAAGAGGATATCTAAGCAATCTATATGTTGCAAGGAAAGCAAGAAGAAAAGGTCTTGGTAATAAACTTACAAACGAAGCTATTAAATGGTGTAAATCTAAAAAAGTAAAAGAAGTGACTCTTGAGATATATGAAAAGAATATCTGTGCTGTTAATTTATATGCAAATATGGGTTTTAAGAATTATTCAGTAAAGATGATGAAGAAAGTATAATTGTGTTTAGCTTATTCTTTTGGAAAAACTAAGTCTATTAAAGCGCCTGCTGCGTTCCTTGGTTTACCAACATCAGGATAATGATGCACGCTCAAACCTGGCATATTATTTACTTCTATGATTGCATAATTATTTGTTATATCCTTTGTTATGTCAGGAGTCATAAAATCAATTCCTGCGTATGAAAGTCCTGGTATTGATTCAAGTACTTGCATTGCAATCTTTTTTACAGAAGGATGCGCTTTATCTGTTAAGTCAATACTTTCGCCACCTGAACTTACATTTGAATTACTTCTTAAGTAAACGCATTCATCTTTCTCAGGGATAGTATCAAGTGTTTTATTATTCTTTTCAAGGAAAAGTAGTAAATGATCGTCAATCTGAATCTGTTCGCGAGGATATATTCTTGGCTCAGAATATTTCTTGTGTCTGTACTTATTTGTTTCAGTAATCAATTCTTTGATTGTACTTTTGCCATCTCCAATAACATTAGCAGCCCTTCTCTGGCATACGGCAATAAATCCTTTTTTTGTTGCAAGGACTCTATAATCCTTACCTTTAATAAATTCCTCTACATTGAACATATCATATTTTGTTGGAATCTTATCTAATATCTGTTTAATATCTTCAGGTTTAATATTACAATAAACATGATGTCCAAAATCGCCATTGTCTGGCTTAAGAACAACTCTATCTCCTAATGATTTTGCGTATTCAATCATCTTATCAACACTCTTCCTATAATAATTAGTGCCTCTTGGCACTCTTATTCCGTTGATTCTAAGGAATTCCTTTGTGTCATTCTTGCTGCAACAAATCTGTTTAGCTACAGCTGACATAGAAGTATTATCTGACCAATGAAAAACATGTTTTACATCATCTTTTTCTAAAAGCAGGTATTTGTTAAGAATCATCTTTGGCTTGATACCACGTTTAAGTGCTTCATTTATAAGAACATTATAATTAAACCAATTACTGAACTGAAAATCTTTGCGTTCATGAAAGTTTAACCTAAAATGATTTTTTTGTTCCATTTTTTTGGTTTTTATAGTTTATTTATAGAATGAATTAAAAGAAATAAAAATTAATAATCAGTTGCAATGACTTTGCCAACCTCAATTGTTTTATCTTCCACAACTGAAGAATCTCTTGGGTTCTTGTATTCAAATACTCCACCCTTAGTCATTAATCCTTTTCTGAAGTCATCACCGTTTGCAACAGTCAATACATAAGGTGTGATCATCTTACTCAAATGGATTGATGCTTCCCTAGGAATTGCTGAAGGAAGATTGTCAATACATAAGTGTTTTACACCATGCACCTTAAATGTTGGGTTACTCCATGAAGTAGGAATACATGTCTCAATTGAACCGTTCTTATCACATGTTATATCATCAATCAATGCAGATTTCTTCATTAACTTTAACATGTCCTTTTTAAGAATTCTTGGTTCTGTTGGATACCATACAATTGCATTAACAAGAATGTCAATGTCTGGCAGATATTTGATAATGTGTGATGTTTGTTTTCTTGTAAGGATTTTTGGTCTTATTTTAGCTATTTTTAGTATATCTTTTATACCTGCTGAAACACGACCATTTCCCATAATAGTAATATTAAGCTTAGGTTTTTTTATTGATACAAGCTCTGTTAGTGCTTTATAAGCCTTTTTTTTCCCAACTTCTTTCATTGAAGGAAGACTCTTGAAAGGACCACCATGTTCTTTAAGACCTTCATACATGCCTACAACACCTGCTTCATATCCTAAATTTACCAGTCTTTTATTGTTTCTACTGTTTCTCATCTCTTCATAAGCATATGCTCTTGCCTTTTCCTGAAGTAATTTCCTAAGAAGAACTGGATTTTGACGCTTTTCTACATGTAAATATGCCATAATTATATGATCTTTATTAATAGTGTTTAGCTGTGGTTCTTTAACCCTAACTATCATTTCACAATTATAAACAGATTTTCTTATCTTTGCGCCTGCTTGTTTATATTGCTCATTAGTAAAACCTGAGCCAAGCCCTGCGTCTTTTTCAACAAATACATGATGACCAGATCTAACTAGTTTTTTAACATGTTTTGGAACTAAAGCTATCCTGTATTCTCCCTTTTTAGTCTCTTTTGGTGCTCCAATATTCATTAATATAACCTCCCTCTCTTCAATTTATAAAGGAAATCAATGAGGGGTTTATAAGGTTTTCTATGAATATGAGTATATTTATAAACTTTTCGCTTTTTAGTTACTTTTTAGTGACAAACTATTTGCACTGGACAAGGGCAATTTGGAGGATTCTTAGCATATAAGCGCTGAAATGCTCTAATTTAATACCACTGGACACTGGACATTCTGCTGTGAGGTATATAAATGAAGCAGTATATATAGTATATAAGTTGTTGAAAAACAGCTTCCTCGCTTCCTGGGGCAATACGCAAGTATTAGCTCATAACTAAGGGAAGTTTGAAATAAAATCCGATAAGGAAGAGGTGTTATATATGAAAGAAGAAAAAATATCTGGTAATACACCAGAAAAGAAGTTTAGCACAGGTGTTATTAGTGCTACTGTGTGGAAAAACGCAGGTGTTACAAAAGAAGGAAAAGAGACTGAATATAGGACTATTTCTTTACAAAGGCGATACCAGGATAAGGCTGGTGAATGGCAAACTACTAATTCTTTGAGAATCAATGATCTGCCAAGAGCAACTTTAGTACTGAACAAAGCTTATGAGCACATAGTACTAAAAGAACAGGCTGTGGAGGTATGATTAAATTTTATTTTTTTATTTTTTAATGATTCAAAACATAAATATTTTAAAAACAAAAGGTGATGTTAATGAAACAAGTTTTAGTTAAACCAGAGGAAGTTAAAATGGAAAAAGAAGTTAAAGTCAAAGAAGAAGTAGAAAAAACTGAAGAAGTGAAAAAAGAAGCAGAGAAGACATTAAGTGATCTTCCAGGACTTGGTCCTGCTACTATTGAAAAGCTTGAGACAGTAGGTTTCAATGATATGATGAGTGTTGCTGTTGCAACCCCTGGAGAGCTTATTGATGCAACAGGCATGTCACAAGCAGTAGCCAAGAAGATAATCGCAGGTGCAAGAGCTGCGCTCCACATGGGGTTTGAATCAGGTATAGATTTGCTTAAGAAGAGAGCTAAAGTAATCAAGTTGTCAACAAATTCTAAAGAATTTGATAAGCTAGTTGGAGGAGGATTTGAAACAGGAGCCATAACTGAATGTTTTGGTGCTTATGGAAGCAGTAAGACACAAATCGCTCATCAGTTAGCTGTAAATACACAGCTTATTGAAGGTGAAAAGGACCCTATTGCTGTATTCATAGATACTGAGAACACTTTCAGACCAGAGAGAATAATCCAGTTTGCTAAAGGAGCTGGACTCGACCCCGATAAGGTTCTTAAGAATATCAAGGTTGCAAGAGCCTATAACTCTGACCATCAGATGTTACTTGCTGAGAAGATTGAAGATCTCATAATAAAAGAGAGTCTCAATGTCAAACTAGTGATAGTAGATTCATTGACAGGACATTTCAGGGCAGAATTTGTTGGTAGAGGAACACTAGCTGACAGACAGCAGAAGATCAATAAACATATGCATATCCTTGCAAAGATAGCTGACAAGCATAATCTTTGTATTTATGTAACAAACCAGGTAATGTCTAAACCAGACCAATTCTTTGGTGACCCAACAGAAGCTATTGGTGGCAATGTTGTAGGACATAACAGTACCTTTAGAATATACCTAAGAAGAGGAAAGAAAGGTACAAGAGTTGCTAAATTGGTTGATGCACCTAACTTACCTGATGATGAATGTGCTTTTATAATCACAGAAGAAGGTATAAAAGACGCTTAATCTTTTTATTTTTTTATTTGTTTTTGTTTTCTAGATGTAGAATTTTCCTAATTGGTAGAAGTCAAAGATAAAAGAATGAGTATTATTAAGTTTTAATTTTGAAATACGTTAAAGAATAATAATAATAATAATAATGAAACTCCCTAGACTGAAGTCTAGGGTATCTTGTGACATACACTACGTTTTTGTTGGACTCCAATCTCCTTGGCTTTCTGTAATATAACGCTGTATGGTATCAAAGCATACATTACCTACACTTCTAAAGAA